>Ga0105100_10000035_pt1 | contig 66374 bp, 71 predicted proteins | sample PPLLak12cMay2015_2_FD_87033 | JGI IMG/M metagenome (GOLD analysis project Ga0105100, IMG submission 87033) | Freshwater sediment microbial communities from Prairie Pothole Lake near Jamestown, North Dakota, USA - PPLs Lake P8 Core (1) Depth... | ecosystem: Environmental > Aquatic > Freshwater >... | reverse complement strand
TGCATTTCTGCCCGCTGAGCCCGAACGCCCCGCGCACGATCCCTTGCGCCGCCAGGTCCAGGTCGGCGCTATCGGTCACCACTACCGGGTTCTTGCCGCCCATCTCACAGGCCACCGGCTTGGGCCGTTTCTCGTTGACCGTTCGATACAGGTACATCCCGACCGGATACGACCCGGTGAAGGTCAACCCGTCGACATCGTCATGGTGGGATAGGTAGTCGCCCACGTCGTCACTCCCCGTGACGACGTGGAGTGCCTCTTTGGGGAGCCCGGCGGACATCATGATTCGATGGAACTCGAGAGCCATCAAGGCGCCCTGGTTGGAGGGCTTGATCACCACGGTGTTTCCGGTGATCAACGCCCCGATGGATGGCCCGGAGGCGAGCGCCATCGGGAAGTTGAACGGTGAGATCACCGCCCACACCCCGAACGGGCGAAGCACCGAGGTGTTGACATCGGTGGGGCCGTGGGAGCTCAACGGTGTGACAAAGCCGTCGTGCTCGGTGATCTGGCGGGAGTAGTAGCGAAGGAACTCGACCGTCTCGGCCACATCGCCGAGGGCTTCGAGCCGGTTCTTGCCGATCTCATAGGAGAGCATGGCACCAAGCTCGAAGAGCTCGGCCTCCATCAGATCGGCAGTCCTGACCATCAAGTCCCGACGTCGCTCCCAGCCCCATGCGTCCCATTCCGGGGCAAAATCCTCGGCGACGCCCACCGCATCATCGACGTCGGCAATCGTGGCCTGGGCGTAACGCCCGATCACGATGCTCGAGTCGATCGGCGACGTCTCCTCGAACATCTCGCGATCGACGCGCTCTTCCCCGTTGACAAACACCCCATGATCCTGGCCGAGCCGCGGTTCGACGCTCTCCAATGCCGCGTCGTAAAGCGCGTTCAGCTCTTCGTTGTCGGGCGACATCGTGGCGTAGGTGATCTTGACGGCCATGCGGGGTCCTCCTTCGAAATCTCCACTCGTGACGATACCGAGTGCGTTGTGCTTCCCGACTCGACGGCCGGGCCACCGGCGCCCGGGTCGCCGATTCCGACTTCCGCAACCGTCAAGACTGGCTAGCGTTCTCCTCGAAGATGCCGGATTCACCGTGGGTCTTGTACTTCCCACTCCTGCTGGTAGGGGCGTATCTGCTGGGCTCGATTCCGTTCGCCCAGGTGATTGCGCGCGTCAAGGGGATCGACCTCCGCGTAGTGGGATCGGGCAATGTCGGCGCCGGCAACCTGACCAGGGTGGCGGGATGGCCGTGGGGTGGAACTGCCGGGGTCCTCGACGGGCTGAAAGGCCTGTTCCCGGTGTTGCTCGCCCAGAATGCGGGCTTTGGCAAGGGCGCTGCCGGTCTGGTCGGCTTGGCCGTCGTCATAGGCCACAACTGGTCCATATTCATGCGGGGTCGTTCCGGCCGCGGCATGTCCCCATCGGTGGGCATGGTCCTCGCCCTCGACCCCGTCCTCCTCGTGTGGACGACCGGTTGGTCGGTGGTCGGATGGAAGTTCGGCGGTGGCGTCGGCGGTTTCCTCGGTTGGGGGCTGCTCCCCATCGTCTCGGCAGCCATGGGGCGGCCCGCCACGGAGTCGATCGTCCTCCTCGCGCTTTCGCTGGTGCTGATGGGCCGGCGCATGCAGGGAAATGCGGACAGCCCGCGTGGCCTTCGCCCGGCGTTGAGACGGGCCATCTTCGACACCGATCCGGGGGGCGACGAGTTCCCTCAAACGGTTGACGGCCCGCTGACTCCGTGAGCCCTAAGCGGGTCGCATGGATCGCCGTCATCGCGGCGGTGGTCTACATCGGGATCGCGGGCTTCGTCCTCAACAACTTCGAACTGCCCGAGATGAGCGCCTACGCCTGGGGTCTGGTGGCTGTCGCGACGCTGTGTCAAATCTCGGCTGCATGGTTCTTCGGCCTGCTCTACAAGGAGTCGGTGGAGGAGGCTGGGGGGAAGCTGAGAGCCTTTTCGGCCTTCAAGGCCGCCCTGGTCGGCGCGGGTGTGGCACGGCTGATCCCCGCCGGTGGGGCGATCACTCCGGTGGCAATGGGATGGACGGTCCGGGACGAGGAGCCGTCGACCACGGGTGCGGCCCTGCGCACCGTCCTGCTCAACTACGCCGGCCTCCTGATCATGACCGGGGTCGGCCTGCTCCTCGCCCGGCCGCGCGAATCGGCCCAGGTCTTCTCGATCAGCCTCGCCGTGCTCGCTCCGTTCGTGCTCATCGCCGGGCTGGTGGTGATGTTCGGCTCAGGAAAGCTCGGCTCGCTGTCGAGGTTCCTGCCCAAAGGAGTCCGGAAGCGGCTCGACGCCACGGTGATCGATCATCTTCCCGGGCCCGAGTCCCAGACCTACATCTGGTGCCGGCTCGTTCTCGAGGGGGCGGCCCTCGGACTGGTCCTCCGGGCTTTCGGCATCGAAGTCAACGTGTTTCAGACCATCTCCGCCTTCGGGATCTCTTCGCTGGCAGGCGGTCTGCCGGGCACGCCCGGTGGTCTCGGTGTGACCGAGGCGGGCCTCGTCTTCATTCTCTCTGCGTATGGCTTCCCCGCCAGTGAAACCCTTGCGCCCGTGCTGATCTACCGGATCGTCTCCTACTGGCTGCCGGCGGCCCTCAGTTTCTTTGCCGGCGGGATGACCTTCCTCAGATCGCCGGAGGCCCGCGAGGCTGCCGAGGCCGATTAGGCGCCCGACCGGGTCAACTAGCCTCGGGGAATGGCAGACGCGGTCACTTTCAATCTTCCCAATCAGGACGGCGAGACGGTCTCGTCGGAGGATTTTGCCGGTCGTCACTTGATCATGTTCTTCTACCCGGCGGCGATGACGCCGGGGTGCACTTTGGAGTCGTGTGACTTCCGGGACAGCTACCAGGAGTTCACCGACGCCGGCTATGAGATCGTGGGCGTCAGCCCTGACTCGCCCTCCCGGAATGCGAAATTCAAGGCCAAGGAAGGGCTCAACTTCGACCTTCTCTCCGATGAGGACAAGCAACTGGCCACGTCGCTGGGTGCCTGGGGGGAGAAAAAGCTCTACGGGAAGAAGATGCAGGGGCTGATTCGCTCGACCTTCGTCATCGGACCCAACGGAGCAGTGGAGAAGGCCTATCGCAACGTGAAGGCCACCGGCCATGTAGCCAGGGTCAAACAGGACCTTCTCGGCTCATAGATTCACTCAATCGCCAACACGGATCCCGGCCAGCTTCTCGAGGGCCTTCACCAGAGCATGGTTGCCTTCGGATCCGAGGCCATGCGCCTGGAGGGAGCGGTAGAGCTGGAACACCAGGGCAACTCCGGGGAGAGGGACACCGACCTCATCGGCCGCCTCCAGGACGATCCGCAGGTCCTTCTGCTGGAGATCGATGGTGAAACCGGGCCGCCAATCACGCTCGATCATCTGCGGGCCGCGATTGGACAGCATCCAGGACCCCCCCGCCCCGCCCTCGACCGCGCTGAGCGTCGTTCGCAGGTCGAGACCGGCTCCCTGGGCCAGGAGCAAGGCTTCCGAGGCGGCCAGCTGGTTGAGCACGACCAAGACCTGATTGACCGCCTTGGCCAACTGCCCGGAGCCGGGTGCCTTGCCCACATGGGTGATGGTCTTCGAGTACGCCTCCATGAACGGCCGGGCCCGCTCCAATGCGTCAGCCGGACCACCGACCATGACTGCCAGCGTGCCCCTCTGAGCCCCTTCCGACCCGCCCGAGACCGGGGCGTCGAGCCATGCAACCTCCCGCTCGGCGGCGCGGGTGGCGAAGTCCCTTGTTGCCGCGGCGGAAATCGTCGAGTGATCCACCAGGATTCCGCCCTCGGTCATGCCGTGGATCACGCCGCCGTCGCCGAACACCACCTCCTCGACGTCCGGAGTGTCGGAGACGCAGACGAAGACGATGTCACTGGCCTCAGCCAGGTCGCGGAGGCCGAGGGCCACGTCACAGACGAGGTCCACCGCTTTCTCGGGAGTCCGATTCCACACCGTGAGCCGGTGGCCCGCGCCGAGCAGGTTGGCCGCCATCCCGTGGCCCATGGTGCCGAGACCGATGAAACCGAGTCGTGTCATGGTGCGGGACTCTAGGGGTGTGCTAGACCCCGGCCATATGCCGCATGATCGTCTCGACGAGACTCTCAGAGCCGAGGTGGCTGCTCTACGTGAGGCCGGGACCGCCAAGGGGTCGGAGGCGGTGATCACCGGTGTCGAGCCCGCCCGGGAAGGTCTTGGCCCGAGGTTCCGTCTGGAGGGCTCGGAGCAGGCATACCTCAAGATGAACTCGAACAGCTATCTCGGGTTGTCCCGGCACCCGGCGGTCGTGGGTGCCGAGGAGGCGGCCACCCGCGAGTTCGGGGCGGGGCCCGGGGCAGTCAGGTTCATCTCAGGCACATATCGTGCCCATCTCGATCTCGAGGACGGATTGGCACGATTCCATGGCCGGGACGCGGCGATGATCTTCTCGTCGGCCTATGCCACAGTCGTTTCCACGCTCGGCTCGTTGGTCAGCCCGGAGACCGCAGTGCTCAGCGACGAGTTGAACCACAACTGCATCATCAATGCGATCCGGATGGCGAGACCCATCTCGAGGGAGGTCTACCCCCATCTCGACTACTCCACCCTGGACACCCAGTTGACGGCTGCGGCCGGTTCGGCGAAAAGGGTGGTCGTGATCACCGACGGGGTGTTCTCCATGCGTGGCGACTTCGCTGATCTCTCGGCCCTGATGGAGCTGGCGCGCCGACACGATGGGGACTTCGACGAGGGCGTTGCGGTGGTCGTCGACGACTCGCATGGCGTCGGTGCCTTCGGGGCGACCGGCCGTGGGACGGAAGAGGTCACCGGGTCCGGAAAGGTCGACGTGCTCATCGGGACATTGGGTAAGGCATTCGGCGTCAACGGTGGGTACGTCACCGGGACCAGGGCACTCATCGACTATCTCCGGGAGAAGGCGCCGATGTACATCTACTCCAACCCGATCACTGTTGGGGAGGCCGCCGCGGCAGCGGCGGCGGTATCCGTGGCCGATTCGGGTGAGGGCCTGGCCCTGCTCACCCACCTGGCGGCGATGACTGCGAAGTTCGAGTCGGGGCTGATGGACCTGGGCTTCGAGACCATTCCCGGACCTCATCCCGTGGTCCCGCTCATGGTCCGGGACACGGAGACCACCTCAGCCCTGGTCAAGCACCTGTTCGACAACGGGGTGCTCGCCACCGGGCTCAACTATCCGGTCGTGCCCAAGGGGGACGAGGAGATCAGGTTTCAGGTCAACGCCGACCACACCGAAGCCGATATCGACCATGTGTTGGAGGTCCTGGCAGGCTTTCCGGGAACCGGAAGGGACCGCCCAGCGTCCTAAACACGTCGAAAGGAGGAAGCCGATCAGATCCGTCGGACTGATCCTCTCCATTGCGTTGCTCGCAGCCTGCGCCGAGGGCCTCGGTGACGGCTCCGCGACGACCACCGCTCCTGACGGCGAACCGACTTCCACCACGGGATCACCCCCCGTCCCGCTCTGTGACGACACGGGATATCCGGCCGCGCCCGACGACTGGTACCGGGACACACCCATCTACGTCGGCAACGAGATGCCGACCGAGGAGATCCAGACGTTCGCCTCGACCCTAGAGGGATACGAGACGATCTGGATCGACCGCGACCATCACGGCTGGGTGTCCGTAGGCTTCGTCGATCGCGACGCGCGGGCCTATCAGGAGATGCTGGAGACTGAGTTCCCCGGAGTGGGGGTGGTCGCGGTCGAGATGGAGCGCACCGAGGGAGAACTGGAGCAGATCGCACAGCTGATCGGATCCCGGTTGCCTGCAGGAATGGAGGTGTGGGATGTATACGGGGCCCGGGGCGTGGTCGAGGTCTTCGTCGGCCTTCTCACCCCTGAACGAATCGCCATGGCTGAGGCAGCCATTGGCGGCGAGCCGGCCTGTCTGGTCGGGCAGGACCCGGCTACGACACCGTTGCCTGGTCCCCAGCCGGCAGGGGGTGACGGCTGGGCGTATCTCGGTGAAGCGGAGTTCTTCGTGGCCGAGCACCCGGTCGTGGTCACGGATGACTCTGTCCTGACCGATATGTGGCAGAAAGCGGGCATCACATCCGGGGCACCGGAGGTGGATTTCACCAAGCAAGTGGTCCTGGCCCTGCGGATACTCCACAGCAGCTCGTGCCCGGTGACCCGTCTCGATGAGATCGTCTTCCTGAAGGACGCGGTCGATGTGCTGATAGTGGACATCAACGACGGCAGGGCATGCACCGCAGACGGGGTCACCCGGACTTACTTCGCCGCCGTGAACCGCGATCAGCTGCCGTCGCCACCGTTTCGGATCTCGAATTCCTCCGGTTACGACGCCATGGTCGAGGTCGATCTGCGTGATCCGGCGGCCGTGGTCGGGCCCGATGACATCACACCAGTCCCACCAGAGACAGAACGGGTCGCCATGGTCCCGGACTTCGTCGACGTTGGATTCCCCTGGCCTGCCACGTTGGATCCCTCCTGTGGGACCGAGTACCTCGGTGAGATCAGCGGGGTCAGCTGGTATCGATCAGACGGCCTGAATGACCTCCCGCCCGAGTGGGACGCTGCCACCGTCGACGGTCTTCTCGATGTCGAGATGGTGATGACCGAGGGCCCGGAGCCGACTCTGACCGTTACCGCGGCCGGCGTGGGCATCCTCTATCTGCCCGGAGCCGACGAGGGACCGGCATGTGAGTGAGCCCTCCACCCGGCCTCAGGCGGCAGCCTCCAGCCAATCCTCCACACTCCGTCTGGTGATCTGGAGCCCGGCCAGTGCCTTTGACCCGGCCGAGCGCTCATCTCGAAGGATGGCGAGGAGGATGTGCTCGGTCCTGATTTGCCGATCACCCACCCTGATCGCCTCACGCAGCGCCAGCTCGAGCACCTTCTTGGAGTCGTCACCGAACGGGATGTGACCTCGCCGCCCACCTTCCCTGCCGGGCGCCATGGCGCCCCGGGCGGCGACACGAACTTCGCCCAGTGACACATCGAGCCCGACGATGGCCCGTGCCGCCAGGCACTCCCCGTCATCGATCAGACCGAGGAGGAGATGCAGGGTCCCGATCTCTCCCTGCCCACCCTGTTGGGCGTGGGCCACGGCCCGTTTCACCACCTCTCGTGCCGGAGCATCAAAGCGGGTGAAGAGGCCCTTGCCCCTGGCGCCCCGCCTGGCTCCAGACACGAACCGTTTCTGCGCCGCCTGCTTGGTCACCCCGAGACTTGCGCCGACCTCGGCCCAGGAGGCCCCGCCCTCGCGCGCCAGGGCCACGAAGTGACCGACCAGATCGTCGGCGAGCTCACCGAGTTGATCGGAGACGAGAACGGATTCGGTCAAATATGCGAGGGGATCTCCGCCTGGCTGTCTTCTCTCGACGAGGTCGATCAGGTCCTGAAACGGTATTGGCGCGTCCATGCGTCAACCCTAGGTTGACGATCTCAAGCTGTCAACCTAAGGTTGACGAACTGGAGTGCTCGGCCACGACCACAAGGACTGCGCCAGCTTCGACCTGATCCCCGGCCACGCAGTCCACCTCGATCACGGTGCCGGAGTGCGGAGCTCGAAGAGTGTGCTCCATCTTCATCGCCTCGAGAACGATCATCACCTCGCCCGCGCCGACCTCGTCCCCCGGGACAACTTCGACCCTGATCACCTTCCCTGGCATCGGTGCATGCAGGGAGCCAGGGCTCTCACCCAGCTCGGTGGACGGGAAGCGGGGAATTGCCACCAGATGCACCGGCGCCTCCGGGGAGTCGAGGTGGCGCACGTCGCCGTAGCGGGCAACCTCGAAGCGGGTCGTGACGCCGGCAATAGCGAACTCGACCAGGTTGGGGGTGCATTCGATCACTTCGACCCCGACGAGACCCTCGACCCGGTAGCCGTCGGATGCCGTGTATTCGATGACGTGGGTGGCGTGGGCGCCCTGGTAGGCCCTTTGCTGGGGCCGGCCAGGGCTGTTGCGCCATCCGGAGGGAATCGAGGCAAGGACCTTCGATCGGCTGCGGTCGAATGCCTGATCGGAGAGGGCGGCGGCCACTGCACCAAGTCGCTCCTCGTCCTCGTTTGCCAGCGGACGAGCCAGGTCGGCGGGGTCGTGACGCTCCAGGAAATGCGTGTCGATCTCCCCGGCGAGGAACTGAGGATGCTCGAGGATGCGAACCAGAAGGGCCCGATTGGTGATGGATCCGTGGATCGACGCCTGCCGCAGCGCCGCAGCGAGGGCGGCGGCAGCCTCCCTTCTGGTCGGGGCGTGGGCGATGACCTTGGCCAGCAAGGGGTCGTAGAAGACAGAGACTTGAGAGCCATCCTCGACGCCGGACTCGATCCTGAGGCCTTCCGCATCCGGGAAGGCGAATCGGTGGAGTGTCCCGGTCACCGGGAGGAAGTCGTTCAAAGGGTCTTCGGCGTACAACCTGGCCTCGATGGCGTGACCTGACAGGACAGGATCGAGGTCGATGGCTGCCCCGTCGGCCACCTCGATCTGAAGCCGGACTAGGTCGAGCCCGGTGATCATCTCGGTGACCGTGTGCTCCACTTGGAGACGGGTGTTCATCTCGAGGAAGAAGAACTCCCCATCCTGGAACATGAACTCGACCGTCCCAGCCCCCACGTATCGGACCATTTCTGCCACCCGGATCGCCGCATCTCCCATCTGCAGGCGCAGGGCCTGATCCAGCACGGGGGACGGTGCCTCCTCGATGATCTTCTGATGACGGCGCTGGATCGAGCACTCCCGCTCGAACAGGGAGATCACCTTGCCGTGAGTGTCGCCGAAGACCTGGATCTCGATGTGGCGAGGACCCTCCAGGTACTTCTCGAGAAATACCGTGCTGTCGCCGAACGCCGAGCCGGCCTCTCGTCGGGCGCCCTCGACCGCCGCTTCGAGGTCACCCGGGTCGCGAACTATGCGCATTCCCTTGCCTCCACCTCCGGCGGAAGCCTTGACCAGAACCGGATAGCCGATGTCGGTTGCTGCCTCCACTGCTCTGGGAGCGGAGACCCCGCTGAGATCGACGGCGGGCAGGGTGGGAACCCCCAACGCGCCGACCAGATGCTTGGAAGCGAGCTTGGAGCCCATGGTCTCCATGGCTTCGGGCGATGGGCCGATCCAGGTCAGGCCATCGGACAGGACACGCCGGGCGAACTCGGGGTTCTCGGACAGGAACCCGTAGCCGGGATGGATGGCGTCGGCCCCCGATTGCTTGGCGGCGCCCAGCACCGCGTCGATGTCGAGGTAGGTCTCCGCGGCGGTAGAACCGGGGATGGCCACGGCGAAATCCGCCTCGATGACATGGGGCTCGGACGTGTCCGGCCTCGAGTAGATCGCAACCGTTTCTATCCTCATCTCTCGACACGTGCGGAACACGCGGCGGGCGATTTCCCCGCGGTTGGCGACCAGGACTCTTCGGATCATCGGCCCGATGAGGGTACCGACGGAAACTATTTCGGGATCCGCGACGTCGAACTAGCTGTCGTCTTGAAATAGAGGAGAGGATCGCATCCCAATGAGCGACACACAGATGATGGAACGAGAAGTTGAGACCGCTGAACAGCTGCAACCGGCACCGCGGCGGCGAAGGTGGGGCATAGTCCCCATCGCCATCGCCCTCGGGGTGATTGCCCTGTTCGTCGTCGTCGGGATGAACATCGTCTCGGCGATCCGGGGCGTGGTCGACTCGGTTCCCACCCCTTCCGATCTGGCGGCCGTCTTCGAGCCTGAGCCCTACGAGGAGATCGGCCCGGTGGTGATCAGCTCGATCCGTGATCTGGCCAACCTGACCACGATCGAGGCGGTCGAGTACACCATCGTGGAGAAGGGCACCGATCAGGGCTGGTTGTCCTGGGCCAGGGGAGACAGCCTGCAGCTCTTCGCCGTAGCCAAGAACGGCGCCGGGGTGGACCTGCACCAGATCACGGTGCGCGATGTCACCCTCGGCGAGGACGGGGTGGTGGAGCTGACCGTGCCCGCTGCCACCATCCAGTACGTGTCGGTCGACAACGAGGCCACTCAGATCCTCGACCGGGAGACCGGCTTGTTTACCAAGGGTGATCCCCAGCTCGAAACAGACGCCCGACAGATCGCCGACGAGGTGCTGGTCATGGGCGCCCTCGACGACGGCCTGCTCGCCGAGGCCGAGGCCAATGCAAGCGAAGTCCTCACCGACTTCCTGCTCGGGCTCGGCTATCGCGATGTCATCGTGGAGTTCGCCGGCTAGAAGCGCAGGAAAGGCTCGGCGTACTCGAAGGATCCTCTTATATCGGGGCGGTAACTCGCCAGGGATTTTGTTTGGAAGTTGTCGCCCCAATTGGGATCCGGCGCCGTGATGCCAAGATCGGCAGCCGGGACGAAGCCGAACTTGCTGTAGTACGAGCGTGAGCCCAGCAGCCCGATCAGTGGCTCTCGCATGGCATCGGCCTCGGCGATGACCGCCTCCATCAACGACCTGCCGATTCCTCGGTCCTGCATCGAAGGCTCGACGCCAATCGGGCCCAAGCCAAGGACCGGCACCTCCTCTATGTGGGCGCGGGTGCACATCACGTGGCCCACGATCCGCCCGTCGGCTTCTGCCACGATTGACAGGCGGTGCAACCATGCCCCGGACGCCCGGAGCTCTTCGATGAGCAGGACTTCGACTGGCACGGCATCGGGGTCTTCGAAGAAGCGGAACGCCGCGGCATGCACCGCCGATATCCCCGCCTCGTCGCCGGGGCGCTCCTGTCGGATTCGCATGGTCGGAGTGTGCCAGTGGAGACCTGCAAGGATTCGCCTCAGTGGTGCCTTCCGACTTGTTTGTCGATTACCCGCTGGGGATCGAGGTCTTCGAGCGGGTCAGATCGTGTCTCGACGGGTTCGATGACGTCGAGATCCGCATCACCAGGAGCCAGGTGGCCTTCCGCCGGAGGCGGGGTTTCGCCTACCTCTGGCCACCGGGCAAGTACCTGACCAAGCCGGACGTCGACGTCGTCCTCTCCATTGCACTCGGTCGACAGGATGCCTCGCCGCGATGGAAGGAGGTCGTCCACCCGTACCCCAAGCATTGGATGCATCATCTGGAGATTCGGGATGTGGCCGAAATCGACGCCCAGGTGGTCGATTGGCTACTTGAGGCTGCGAATTGCGCAGAATGAGACCATGGAGACGATCGAGTTCTGGGTGACGACAGGTGAACGACCGGCGGTCTCCGACATCACGGCGGAGGTATCGCGATTCGCTTCCGGTCGCAGTGACGGGCTGTTGTCGGTGTTCGTGCCTCATGCCACCGCCGGGGTGGCCATCATCGAGACCGGAGCCGGGAGCGACCATGACCTGCTCTCGGCCATCGACGCCCTCTTGCCCGCTGGACGAGGACGTTGGCGTCATGAGCACGGCAGCCAAGGTCACGGCCGGGACCACGTGCTTCCCGCCTTCATCTCACCGAGTATCACCATTCCGGTGATCGCCGGGCATCTGGCCTTGGGTACCTGGCAATCGGTGGTCCTGGTCGACACCAACACCGACAATCCCAAGCGAAAGGTCCGCCTCTCCTTCATCGAAGGCTAATCCCGGTAGATTCCATTCACGACGACGCAGACACCTCCACTCGAGACCGGGCGGCTCAGGCTCACACCGCTCAGCCCGACTGACGCCGCCGAGATGGTCCACGTCCTCGCCGACGAGCGGCTCTATGTCTTCACCGGTGGTGAACCTCCGTTGCTGGCCGATCTGGAAGCGGCCTACCGGTTCCAGATCGCGGGCCCCGACCGCGATGGGGAGACCTGGCACAACTGGATCATCCGCCTTGCCGGGAGTGATGAAGCCGCCGGATTCGTGCAGACCACGGTCACCGACGAGGAATCGGACATTGCATGGGTAGTGGGCGTGACCTGGCAAGGGCAGGGAATCGCCACGGAAGCCGCTCGCGCCATGTGCGAGTGGCTCGTTGCCGATGGCACCCGTCGCCTCGTAGCCCATATCCACCCCGATCACCCGGCGTCGGGGAAGGTGGCTGCTGCCCTCGGGCTCGAGCCCACCGAGGAGATCGACTCGGACGGTGAGGTGGTGTGGGAACGCGTCATCGACGCTGGAGCGCCTACATCCTGAACACGCCGAACCGATCGGTCCCCTTGACCTTGGCGGAGTGCGTGGCGGAGAGAGCGATGCCCAGCACATGCCGGGTGTCCCTGGGATCGATCAGCCCGTCGTCCCTCACCCTGGCCGTGGAGAAATAGGCGAGCTCCTCGGCTTCGATCTGGGTCTCGATCTCCCTGCGCCGCTTGTCGTCGGCCTCCTCGTCGAAAGGCTCGCCTCTCGACTCGGCTGCCTGTCGGGCGATGATCGACATCACACCTGCGAGTTGGGCCGGCCCCATCACCGCCACCTTGTGATTCGGGTAGCCGAACACGAATCGGGGGTCGTAGGAACGGCCGGACATCCCATAGTTGCCCGCCCCGTAGGAGACCCCTGCCATCAGGGCGATGTGGGGCACCTCGGAGTTGGCCACTGCATTGACCATCTTCGCCCCGTCCTTGATTATGCCCCGTTGCTCATAGTCCTTCCCCACCATGTATCCGGTCGTGTTGTGGATGAAGATCAACGGGGTGTCATAGCGGTTGCTGAGCTGGATGAACTCGGTGGCCTTCTGCGCCTCCTCGGAGAAGATCACGCCCTGCTGGTTGGCGATGACTCCGACCGGGAAGCCGTGGATCGACCCCCAGCCGGTGAGGATCGAGGTGCCGTACACCGCCTTGTACTCCTCGAACCGGGACCCGTCGAGAGTCCGGGCGAGGATCTCCCTCATGTCGAACGGGACCCTCAGGTCGGCCGGAATGACACCGAGGATGTCATCGACTTCATGCACCGGCGAATCGGGCTCCTTGGTCGGCCCGTAGCCCCGCTTCCGCCAATTGAGATGGGCCAGGATGTCACGCCCCATCCGGATCGCCTCGTGCTCGTCCTGGGCGAAGTAATCGGAGAGCCCGGAGATCTTGGAGTGCATCTCGGCCCCGCCGAGCTCTTCGTCGCTTGACTCCTCGCCGGTAGCCATCTTGACCAGTGGCGGCCCACCGAGAAACACCTTGGCCTGGTCTTTCACCATGATCGAGTAGTCGCACATGGCGGGGAAGTAGGCGCCGCCGGCCGTGGAGCTGCCGAATACGATGGCGATGGTCGGGACACCCTGCTTGGAGAGCCGGGTCAGATTCCGGAACCACTTGCCGCCGACAATGAAGACCTCGGCCTGGTCGGGTAGGTCCGCACCGCCCGACTCGACCAGGTTGATGAGGGGGAGACGGTTCTCCCGTGCGATGTCCATGATCCGCAGCGTCTTCGCCACCGAGTAGCGGTTCATCGATCCGGCCTGGCTGGTCGGGTCGTGGGCGAGGATGGCGCACTCCACTCCCTCGACCACGCCGATGCCGGTGACGACGTTCGCCCCCAGGTTCTTGTCGGTTCCCCAGGCCGCCAGGGTCGACAGCTCCAGGAAGGGGGAATCGCGATCGAGTAGGAGCTCGATCCTCTCCCTGGCCAGGAGCTTTCCCCTTTCCCGGTGCCGCTGGATGTACTTGTCGCCGCCGCCCTGCCGGGCCCGGTCGATCAGCCCTTCGAACTCCGCCAGCCTTTCCTCCATGGCTGCGCGGTTGGCCTTGTACTCGTCGGAGCGAGGATCCACCTTGGTGCCGAGAACCTGCACGTGGGCGAGAGTAGTGATGGCTCCGTATCCTGCGGATCATGAACACCGCAGACCTACAGCATCTGGTCGGCACCGAGATCGGTGTCAGCGACTGGATCGAGATCACCCAGGACCGGGTCAATGCCTTCGCCGATGCCACCGACGACCATCAGTGGATCCATGTCGATTTGGAGAAGGCTGCAGGAGGGCCGTTCGGGGGCACCATCGCCCATGGCTTCCTGACCCTGTCGTTGACTGTGACGTTGAGTTCGCAGGTCGAGCTCGACGTGGGCTCGCCGCGGATGGCGATCAACTACGGGCTGGAAAAGGTCAGGTTCCCGGCGCCGGTCCCGGTCGGCTCGCGGATCAGGGCCCGGGTCGGCCTGGTCTCGGCGACCGACGTCGAGGGGGGCATCCAGGTCAACCGCCAGGTCACCGTCGAAGTGGAAGGTGGGGAGAAGCCGGCGATGGTGGCTGAGACGGTCAGCCGCTACTACTACTGATTGCCGACGGACTTCACCCAGAGCACAACCCCGGTGTTCCTGTCTCCATGACCGCGCTGTTCACCCTCGACGGCGACCGCCTCATTCCATCCGAGCTGACCCGTGGCGGATGGACGGACGATGCCCAACACGGCGGTCCGCCCGGTGGGATACTCGCTCGGGCCATCGAGAGCGTGCCGACCCTCGTCCCGATGCAGGCGGTCAGGTTCACCGTCGACCTCATCCGCCCGGTTCCCCTGGAACCGCTGCTGATCGAGACGTCGGTGGTGCGGGAAGGCAAGCGGATCCAGCTGGTCGACGCTGCGCTACGCGGGGGCGACGGTGTCGATCTCGGCAGGGCGACCGCCTTGAAGATCCGTATCGGCGACCTCGACCTGCGGACGCCCGAAACCGAGACGATGCCGGTCGGGCCCGAATCCATGGAGTCACTCGACTGGCGCGGGCACTTCGGCGAGGACGACGACCTCCATCGCTTTCACTACGACGCCGTGGAGATCCGGACCCTGGAGGGCTCGTTCCACCGACCCGTGCCGGGGACGTCCTGGTTCAGGCTGCGCGTGCCACTGGTCGAAGGCGAGGAGCTGACCCCGTTCATCCGGGTGGCGACAATCGCCGACATGGCAAACGGCAACGCGCAGGTGCTCGACCCGACGGTTCACATCTTCGTGAACCCGGACATCAGCCTCCATCTGCATCGGCTGCCCCGTGGGGAATGGATCGGGATGCAGTCCGTCTCCCACCCGCATCCACACGGGATCGGGATGGCGGACAGCACCGTCTACGACCGGGACGGCCGGATCGGTCGGATCATCCAATCCCAGGTCGTCGACGTGCGTTGAGCCCGCACTCGTCGGTGGTTCCCCGGCCGCGAGGGACGAGGTCAGGACAGGCTCCGGCCCCCGCCGACGACGATCACCTCACCGGTGATGTAGCTCGACAACGGATTGAGGAGCCACCACACGGTATTGGCGATCTCGTCGGGCGTGCCCATGCGGTCGAGCGGGATGGCCGCGATCATCTTCTCCCTGATGTCATCGGGGATGGCAAGGCTCATCTCGGATGAGATGAGACCGGGCGCCACCGCATTGACCCTTACGTGAGGCGCAAGGGCGAGGGACATAGCCCTGGTCAATCCGACGACCCCGCCCTTCGACATCGAGTAGTTGAACTGCCCGAAGTTGCCCAGGTATGAGCGGGAGGCGATGTTCACGATGGCCGAGCCGTCGCTCATGAGAGGCGCCAACTGGGTGGAAAGCCGAAAGGCGGCACCGAGATTCACCTCGAGCACCGCTGCGAAGTCTTCGTCGGTCATGTTCACCAACCGGGCGTCGCGGGTGATCCCGGCGTTGTTGACCAGCCCGATCAGAGGCGCGCCGACAGCGATCACCGTCTCCCTGACGATCCCGGGGCCCTCGGGTGTGGTCAGGTCCACCTGAACCGGTGTGATGTGCTCGGAGAGTGCGAGCTCGGGGGCGATGTCGACCCCGATCACCGTGAACGGGCCCGTGATGGCCAGCTTCTCGGCGATGGCGCGGCCTATCCCGCGCGCTGCCCCGGTGACCACGATGACCCCGATCACGGCAGTGCCTTGCCCAGGTGGCCCCGCCCGACCCGAACCAGCTCACCGGTCACACCGTCCGAATCGAGTAGACGGGTCGCCCAATCGGCCACCACCGACCGATCGGCGTCTTCGTCGTAGGCGACGACGTTGGCGGTCCACCCGTTGCGGGACCCTTCCAGGGCAGCGGTGCGGGCCGCCGAGAGCAGACCGGCGGCCACCATGGCCTTGCCGGCGCCCCCTCGCCCGAGGAGATCGTCCTGACAGACGACGTAGACGATCGACTCCCCTCCCTGTGCAGCAGCCCGGCTCGATGTGAAAACCCGGGTCAACTCGGCGAGCACCTCATCCCAGGAGTCCCCAACCTCTGCCGCCCAGTGGATCACCGGGTCAGGATACGACGGCGGTCCCCGCCTCGATCAGCTGCTCTGTGGTCGCCGGGTCGACACCGAGCTCATGGAGGAGGGCGCGGGTGTGCTGCCCGAGTGTGGGTGGAGCGGAAAGAGAGCGAGCCGATGCTCCATCGATCCGGATCGGTGAGCCGGTGGTCTTCACAGGCCCCGCCACCGGATGCTCGAACTCGACGGTCATCTCGTTGTGTCGGGCCTGAGGATCCTCCAGAGCCTCGAGCAGGGTGAGCACGTGCCCCACCGGGAGCCCGGCCTCGCCGAGGAGGCCGACCCAGTGGTCGGCAGGCTCCGTCCTGAAGATCATGCTCAGCTTTCTGACGAGGGACTGCCTGCCGGCCATTCGGTCCTCGTTGGTCGGGTAATCCGCTGCGAGGTCTGGCCGGGCCAGGGTCTCCGTCAGGATCCGAAAGTGGCGATCGGAGACGATGGCCAGTGTGAAAGGGGCATCGGCGGCCTGGAACACCTGGTTCGGAGCCAGATACGGGCTTGCAGTCCCGGTTCTCTCCGGCTGCTCGCCCGAGGCGAAGGCAATGGCGTTCCACCCTGACTGCACCGCCATCACCCCGTCCCGCAGTGAGACATCGACACGTCGACCCCTCGGCGACTCGGCGAGGGCGGCAGCGATGGCGAGAGCTGCATTGGTGCCGGCCAGGTAATCACCGATTGTGGTGGCGGTCTTTCTGGGGCCGTCCTTGGGATCGCCGGTGATCGAGATCATCCCCGATTCCCCCTGGAACACGATGTCGATCCCTGCTCGCTCCGCATAGGGCCCGTCCGCTCCGAACGCCGAGATGGAGGCGTAGACGATGGTGGGGTTCAATTCCCGTGCCCTCTCCTCCCCGAATCCGAGACGATCGATCGCACCGTGCCGGAGGTTGTGAACCAGCACGTCTGCCTTGCGGACGAGATTGTCGAGCACCCTCTTCGAGACCCAATCCGACGTGTCGAGTGCCAGGCTCTCCTTGCCCCGGTTGACCATCATGAAGAAGGTCGACTCCCCATTCTGGAACGGCCCGAAGCCGCGCCCGAGATCACCACCGATGGGCTCCACTTTGACCACCCGGGCTCCGAGGTCCGCCAGCAGCATGGCGGCATAGGGGGCGGCGATCAGGTTCCCGAACTCGACCACAAGGGTGCCCTGAAGCGGGCCATGCCCCCCCATCCCGGGTGAGCCGAGGCGCCAGTCAGACACGTTCGATGACCGTGCTGATCCCCTGACCGACCCCGATGCACATGGTCGCCAGCCCGTACCGCTCCCGGCGACGTCTCAGCTCGTGGGCCAATGTGGTCAGAATGCGCGCCCCGGACGCCCCGAGGGGATGCCCGAGCGCGATGGCGCCGCCGTTGACGTTGACCCGCTCGGGGTCGAGGTCGAGGAGTCGGAGACAGGCGACACTCTGTGCTGCGAATGCCTCGTTGACCTCGATCACACTCAGGTCATCCACGGTCAGGCCTGCCCGTTCGAGCGCTTTCTCGGTCGCCGGAACCGGGCCGATCCCCATCACATCGGGGTGGACACCGGCGGCAGCCGTGGAGACGATGCGGGCCATCGGGGTCAGGCCGTGTCTCTCCAATCCGTCCTGGGTGGCGAGCAGCAGTGCGGCTGCACCGTCGTTCATCGGGGACGAGTTGCCCGCCGTCACCGTCCCCCCCTCCTTGAACACGGAGGGGAGCTTGGCCAGGGCGTCCAGGGAGGTGTCCCCGCGCGGCCCTTCGTCGGTGTCGATGATCATCGTCGCTCTGCGCCGGGCATCGGCCGGAGCCTCGATCGGGACCAGTTCTTCATCGAACCGCCCCGATCCACCCGCCTCCACCGCCAATTGGTGACTGCGCAGAGCGAAGGAATCTTGATCATCCCTTGTGATGTCGTACTTGGCCGCGACGACCTCCGCGGTCATGCCGAGGGTGATCGGGGGGTACAGCTCCTTCATGCGGGGGTTGACCAGTCTCCACCCGAGCACGGTGTCGGCTGCCTCCGGGAACCCCGTGGCAAAGGGCTTGTCCCCCTTCATGATCACGTATGGGGAACGTGTCATGGATTCCGATCCGCCGGCAATGACGACCTCGCCCCAGCCGGCGGATAGAGCATGGCTTCCCGAGATGACCGCCTGCATGCCCGATCCGCACAGCCGATTGACCGTTGCCCCGGGAATCTCGATCGGGAGTCCGGCGAGGAGACCCGCCATCCGGGCCACATTGCGATTGTCCTCCCCGGCCTGATTGGCCGCCCCCCAATACACGTCCTCGATCGCCATCGGGTCGAGGTCGGGGTGTCTGCCGAGGAGCCCGGCGATGACGTGTGCAGCCAGGTCGTCTGGTCGCACAAGAGCCAACTGGCCGCCGAGCTTTCCCATCGGGGCCCGGCACGCGTCGACTATGTAGATGTCGCCCGTCATTCTCGTTCAGTTCCCATTCTGGGCTCTCCGCAGGGTCGAATAGGGGGCAACCCCCATTTCTCCTGAAACCTTTGGCCCGTACGGTGACGTCGAAGGAACGATAGATATGCACGAGCCACACAGAGACCTGACTTCGATCGCCGCATACACCCCGGCCGGGCTCCTCGTCCTCTACGTGCTGATCAGACTCGTCGTCTGAGGCCACCGTTCGGCCCACTAGCTTGATTTCATGGACCGACCCGAATCTCTCCCTTTCACCGAGTCACAAGATGCGAACCGACTGCTCGCCACCGATGGCTATGCCCTTCTCCTCGGAATGCTCCTCGACCAGCAATTCCCGATGGAACGTGCCTTCTACGGACCGCAGTTGCTGAAGGAGAGGTTGGGCGGGGAGCTCGATCCTGGGCGAGTGGCACGAGTCGAATTGGCGGAGTTGGAGGAGATCTTCCGCGGCCCGCCGGCCATCCATCGGTACCCGGCGTCGATGGCGAAACGGGCACAGGAGCTCGCCGCCGTGATCGTCGAGGAGTACGACGGCCGTGCGGAGAGCGTGTGGGAGACGGCGGTGGACGGGGATGACCTGCTCAATCGTCTTCGCGCCCTGCCGGGATTCGGGGCGGACAAGTCCCGGATCTTCGTGGGTCTCCTCGGCAAGCGACTCGGGGTGCGACCGTCCGGCTGGGAGGACAAGGCCGCAGACTGGCCCTCGATCGCAGATGTTGCCGACTACGCGGATGTCCTGGTGCTGCGTGAGAGGAAGAAGGCGATGAAGGCGGCAAAAAGAGCCTGAACCGGCTCAACCGCATGGTATTTCATGCCGATAGGTGCTGGTCAAGGGTCACGGAAGGAACCATGCATCTCTCGGGGCAGCTCTCTGACTGGAGCATCAACGACCTGCTGCAGATCATGCAGGTCACCAACAAGACGGGTTCGCTCGACATCGATGGCCAACGCCGCGGCCGCGTGCACTTCCGCGATGGGCGGGTGACCGGTGCCGAGTTGACCGGCGACAAGGGCACCTACAGCGGCTCCGATCGGGCCGGTGTCGCCGACATCCTCTACGTCCTGTCCACCGTGGAGGAAGGCTCCTTTTCGGTGGGCGCCGCCGACGGACCCGACGCCAAAGGCTGGACCGTCGAGGAGGTCCTGCTTGACGTCGAAGCCCTCCAGTCGCTCGAGGGAGAGGTCATCGAGGCCGGTCTCTTCGAGGCAAACGGGGTCACACTGGTTCGCACCATCGAGAATCCGGTGACGATCGAGCCGGAGGACTGGCACGTGTTCGTCAGCCTGGTCCCCTCGTTCAGCTTCGCGAATCTCGAGCAGTCCTACGGCCGGGGGACCGCCGTGCGGGTCTTTCACACCTTGCATCGACTGGAACTGGCCGAGATCATCGCCAACCAGGAAGGCGAGACAGACTGGCTGGATCGTCTTGCGGAAGGTGTGGCAGCCACTGCGGCCGAGCCTGCTTGGGAGGATTCCGGAGAATCCCAAGAGGTGGTCGAGGAGGAGCCGCTGACCGTGGAGGTCGCAGAGCCTGAGTCGGAGCCTGAGCTCGAGGAAGAGCCGGTTGCAGTGGTGGCCAAACCGGAGAGGCTCCCGGAAGACCTGAAGGGTGTGGCAGCTCCGGCATCCACCACCCTCACCGACGGCGTCTACGACGAGATCCGCAGGCTTCGCAGCAGGGTCGGCGACAAGTAACGTCGCCGGGCATGCCCGAGCGCAGCCCGTGGAGGGCCGATCACCCGTTGTTCATCGGCATCGCCGGCGGCTCGGGGTCGGGAAAGACCACCATCGCAGAGTCGGTCGTCGATCTCATGGAGGGCAGGGTTGCCCTGGTCCAGCACGACGCCTACTACCGGCACATGCCCGAGCTCTCCTTCGACGAGCGAACAAGGGTCAACTACGACCACCCTTCCTCGCTGGAGACCGAGCTCCTGGTCAAGCACCTCATGGCCTTGCGCGGCGGCGAGCCGATCGAGAAACCGGTGTACGACTTCGCCAAGCATCTCCGCTCGTCGGAGACGGTCGCAGTGGCGCCGGCGCAGGTGATAGTCGTCGAGGGGATACTCGTCTTGGCCGAGCCGGACCTCCGCAACGAGCTCGACTTGAAGATCTTCGTGGACACCGACCCCGACTTGAGATTGGCCCGTCGTCTCGAACGTGACATCAAGGAACGGGGCCGAACCGTGGAGTCGGTCATCGATCAGTATTTCTCGACCGTGCGGCCCATGCATCTCGAGTTCGTCGAGGCTTCGAAGCGTTATGCCGATCTGATCATCCCGGAGGGTTACAACTCGAGAGCGGTGGCGACCGTGGTCGAGTTGATTCGATCCCGGCTCGGTTGACGATTTGCGCGTTCTCGTATAATCCGCGCATGGCCGGCCATTCTTCAGTTGCGATACTTGGTGTGGGCGCCATGGGGGAGGCGCTGTTCAGCGGGCTCAAACGGGCCGGTTGGGCTGCCGGCGAGCTCTCTCTGTGTGTCCGGCGAGAGGAGCGGGCGGCGGAGCTGGCGAAGCGATCGAGGTCTCTCATCACGCTGGACCCGATCGAAGCCATCGAGGAACGGGATGTGGTCGTGGTGGCGGTCAAGCCAAGAGACGTCCCCGCGGTGCTGACCCAGCTGAAGATGCGGGTCGGCAAGCAACAGATGGTCTTGTCCCTGGCGGCCGGGATCACCACCGCCACCTACGAGAACCAACTCGGCGCAGTGGCAGTGGTACGTGCCATGCCCAACACCCCGGCGTTGGTCGGCGAGGGAGTTACCGGGATTGCACGCGGTTCCTACGCGAACGAAGACCACCTGAAGACGGCCACCGAGATCCTCGGTGCAGTGGGCCCGGTGCGGGTCATGGATGAGAGCCTTCTCGACGCGGTCACCGCAGTCTCCGGCACGGGCCCGGCTTACGTCTTCCTGATGGCCGAGGCCCTCACCGAGGCCGCGGTGCGGGAGGGGCTGCCCCGCGACATCGCTGAGGCATTCGTCCACCAAACCATTCGCGGCGCCGGCCATCTCCTCACTGACACCGAGTCCACACCCGCCGAGCTTCGCTCCCAGGTGACGTCACCGGGAGGGACGACGGCTGCCGCGGTTCACGTGCTCGAGGAACGCGGGTTTCGCGCACTATTGGAGGATGCAGTCCGAGCGGCGGCTAAGAGAGCAGCCGAGCTCGGGGAGCAGGCTTGAGCGTTTTCTCCAGGGTGGTCGTGGCCACGGCCCACGCCCGACCTGTGGAGAAGATGATCACCGGTACCCGCCCGGGCAAGTCGGTGGCCAGACGGTATGTGGCTGGTGACACCCTCGGAGAGGCGGTCTCGGTCGCCAGGGAGCTGAATGCCACCGGTTGTCACGTCTCTCTCGATCTGCTTGGCGAGGAATGTCATGACCGCGCCTCGGCGATCTCGGCCCGCGACGAGTACCTGGAGGGTCTCGAGGAGATCGTCGGGCAGGGGCTTCGGTCCAACATCTCGATCAAATTGACTCAACTCGGACTCGCCCTCGACAGCGGCATCACGCGGGAGCTCCTTGACACTCTTGCGGTCCGGGCAGCCGAGCTGGGCATCACGGTCACCATCGACATGGAGGATTCGAGATATACCGAGGCCACGGTTGACCTCTATGAAGAGGCGCAGCGGCGCCACGGCAATCTCGGTCTGGCGCTGCAGGCGTATCTGCACCGGACTCCCGACGACATGCGACGCCTGATTCCGCTCGGCGGTCACATTCGTCTCTGCAAGGGGGCCTACGTCGAGCACTCCGACGTGGCGCTCACCTCGAAGCACGAGGTAGACGAGGCGTTTGCCGCTCAGTTGAAGACGCTGATGACCGACGACAGGATTCGCCCGGCCATTGCCACCCACGATGAGCAAATGGTGCGCCTGACCAGAGAGCTGGCCCCGGGAAGGGATCAACCCTTCGAGTTCCAGATGCTGTACGGGGTCCGAACCGCCTTGCAGCGCGAGCTGGTCGAGGAAGGGTTCGCGCTCCGGGTCTATCTCCCATTTGGCTCGCAGTGGTACCCCTACCTGACACGTCGTCTCGCCGAGCGCCCCTCGAACGCCTGGTTCTTCGTCAGGTCGATGATCGGGAGGTGATCACGAGGTTCGGCGAACATGAATCGACGACCCTCAGACCACCCGGTCTCACGCGGCCCTGCGGACAGCGGACGAGTCAGGCATGGGAGGCTGACCCGCCAGTCGCTCGCCTATCGCTATGAGCCCGTGACCCAGAGAGCCCCGAAGTGCTTGGAGGCTGGTTCGTTGCAGCGCGCCGACGCGGGCGACCCGCCGGACGCGGTGTCTCTCGGCTCTCTGTCTGGCTTCTCTGATCCGGTCCTGTACGACCATCTCGTTGATCATCGGTGACATCGGGAAGTCCCTCATTCGCTGGACGCTGTCTTGTGGTCGGTCTTGATGTAGGTGTCGAGAAATTCACCGGCGTTCCCAAGTGCCTGTGTCCTCAAGGCGTAGGTCTTGGAGTCCTTGTGATCCTTGATGTGAATCCGGACCAGGCCGGCAGCCCGCAGGACACTCATGTGGTGATGCACGGTTGACTTGGATAGCCCGAGCAGGTCGGTCAACTCGTCGAGCGTCGTCTCGCCCTCCGAGAGCCGGCGGAGAATGCGCAATCTGCGCTCGTCGCTCAGCGCCTTGTAGGTCTTGACCAGCCATGAGGGGGGAGCCTCGGGGTCCGAGTCGATGAACTCATCTGCCATGCCGTAGAAGACGAGCAGCGTCTCCCGGTGCTGGTCGATGAGCGAAAGCGGCTTCAAGACCAGGGAGGGGACGAGGACGACCCTGCTGACTCCAAGGGGAATCTCGTAGTCGAGACCGTTGGTCACCTCTTCGATCACGGCCTTGGCGCTCTCCCGTGTCGACGTGGCGCGTTGCGCAGCCGCTGCGCGCGCGATGGCGGCCGAGTAAGACGCTTCGTACTCGGCGAACACCTCGGCGCGGAACCGCACGATGGCGTTGACCATCCGGTCACGGAGCTGCTCACCGGGGATCTCGAAGAGGGAGACGACCTGATCCACCACTTCCCGGCTCTTCTCTTCGCCCTTGCCCTCTGCGATGATCCGTCGGACGGCGTCGAGGTCGCCTTCTGCGGCCTGCTCGACCATTCCGGGGTCGGCGTGGTGGCCGAGATAGGCCAGCATCCAACGGCGGAGTCGCGGTGGGTTGATCGAGGCCAGCCAATCGAGGACACGGTCGGGATCATGGGGATGAGGGGCGGTGGCCATCAGACCGAGGATGCTCAGCCACAGGGCGCAGAATGGCCCGCCGAGGGACCGGATCTCGTCGGCGAGATCGCCCGGGGTCGCCGCCTCCACCTTGGCGATCCATTCGGGGCCGAGATCGAAGCCGGACTTGCTCTCTTCAGGGTTGAACACAGTCCACATCGCCAGGAGCAACTCATAGGTCCCCACCCCGTCGACTTCGATCGGGATGTGTCGGGCGGCGGCAGTGAGATCACGAACCCTGGATCTTTGGATGGTCGTATCGATCATGTCGTGCTTCTATCCATGCATTCGAAATCCGTCGAATCAACTATACATCCAACAGATGTCGTATGTCAACATCTCATTCGATTGGACTCGAATGATCACCTGCTGTGCCGATGATCTTGGCATGCCCGGTATTGCTGCGACCGAAACCGGGGAGGCCTCTGCGCCCGCTTCTACACTGCCGCCATGGCCCTGACCGAAGAGCGCCAGAACCAGGCCGGGACGGCAGAGAGACGCATCGATGTTTCCAGGCTCCTCGAGGGCATCGGGATCCTGTCTGCCCTCGGGACGCTGGCGTTGGGTCTGGCGGGGACCCTGCCCGAGCACGCCGAGTTCGATGTCGGTCGCCAGGTGTTCGGGAATGTGCCCGAGGCGATCCAGGTGGTCTTCTATCTGACCATTGCCGGCTTCGCCTGGCTCATGTTCCACCTCTTTGCCCGTCGTGCTCGGGCTTGGTCGCTGGGCCGGCCCGAGCGCCGGTCCGGCCGATGGGCCGAACGACTGGAGAGCCTCTCCCGGGGGCTCCGGATGAAGACAGTGATGCGCGATCCGCGAATCGGCGTGATGCACGCCGCGGTCTACTACGGGTTCCTGGTCCTCTTCCTCGGGACGGTCACGCTCGAGATCGACCACCTGCTCCCCGGGAACCTCAAGTTCCTCCACGGAACGGTGTACCAGGGCTACTCGGCTGTCCTCGACCTCGCTTCTCTCGTGTATCTCGGTGGTCTCGGGCTCTTGATCGTCAACCGGTACGTGATCCGTCCCCCTCGTCTCCGAACCAAGACCAAGCCCGAGGACGCAATCGTGCTCGGGCTCCTCGTTCTGATCGGGTTGACCGGGTTGGCCACTGAGGCTGCACGGATCTCACTGGTCGGGCGGCCCGACTTCGAGATCTGGTCCTTTCTCGGCTACCCACTCTCCGCATTGATCTCGGAGACGGCGGCGGAGCCCTTCCATCGCACCCTCTGGGTGATCCATGTCGCAACATTCGCCGGGCTCCTCGTGGTCATCCCGGTGACCAAGCTCCGCCACATCTTCACTTCGCCCGCCAATCTCTTCCTGTCCCCGCGGCAGAGGCCAAAAGGGGCGATGAGGGAGATGCCGAACCTGCTCGAGGTGGAGGACATCGAGACGATCGGCGCCTCCGTGCTGACAGACCTCACCTGGAAGCAGATATTCGACACGGACTCCTGCACGATTTGCGGGCGGTGCACATCGGTGTGCCCGGCCAACATCACCGGCAAGCCGCTCGACCCGCGGGAGATCGTGCTGAAGACCGGGGAGGTCGCCGCTTCCGTGGGCGGTGTGTCTGCCCCGGTTTCCTCGCTCGCCATCCTGGACGGCACAGGTGGCCTCTTCGATCGGGTTCGCCCCGAGGAGGTCTTTGCTTGCGTGACCTGCAGGGCATGTGACGAGATCTGCCCCGTGAACATCGAGATCGTGGACCGGATCCTCGACATGAGGCGCTACCTGACCCTGATGGAGTCGGACTTCCCCGGTGAGTTGAGCAAGGCGTTCGTGGCAATGGAGAACCAATCCAATCCTTGGGGGATGAGCCAGCAGAGTCGGGCCGACTGGACCAGCGAGCTGGATTTCGAGGTTCCGATTCTCGGACAGAACGGCAAGACGACGGCGGACTACCTCTGGTTCGTGGGGTGTGCCGGGTCCTTCGACGACCGCAACACGGCTGTGTCCGTGGCCCTCGCCCGGCTCCTCCATCGGGCGGGCATCGACTTCGCCATTCTGGGGACGAGAGAGCTCTGCTCGGGTGACCCGGCCCGGCGCGCCGGCAACGAGTTCGTCTTCCAGCAACTCGCGTTAAAGAACATCGCCAGTTTCGACGAGATCGGCGTCAGCCGCGTCATCACACAGTGCGCCCACTGCTTCAACACCATCTCCAATGAGTACCCGCAGTTCGGCGGTCAATACGAGGTCGTGCATCACAGTCAGCTACTCGCCGAACTGCTCGCCTCCGGTGTGCTCCCGGCGCCGACTCGAGCGGACGGGTCGGCCAAGAAGATCGCGTATCACGACCCTTGTTATCTCGGGCGTCACAACGACGTCTACATCGCCCCGCGGGAGGTGATCGCCGGCGCCGGCTCGGTGGAACTGATCGAGATGCCGAGGCACGGCACCCGTGCCCTCTGTTGTGGTGCCGGTGGCGCCCGGTTCTGGATGGAGGAGCAGACGGGGAAGAAGATCAACCTCGAGCGGGCAGAGGAGGCCCTTGCGACGGAGGCAGATGAGATCGCCGTGGCGTGCCCGTTTTGCTACGTCATGCTTGATGACGGGGTAAAGGAGCTGGGGCGCGAAGATGTGCCGGTGAGAGACCTGGCCATGATCCTGGCCGACGGAATGGTGGAGGGCGGCGACACCGCCGGCGGGGAGCTCGGGAGAGCCTGATCCGACGGCCGGCCGCCACCTTGCTGTTGCTGTCGCTGCTCCTTGCCTCCTGCACGTCAGGAGCCGATGGGCCCTCGGCCACCGCGCCTCCTGCCACGACCACAACGTCGGCACCCACCACCACGACCACGGCCACATCAACCGAAGCAGCGAGGGCCTTCAGGGATTGCCTCCTCGAGAACGACGTCGAGATCGAAGAGATCCCGATCGATGCCACCGGACGGCCCCGGCTCGATCTCGTGATGATCACTCTCGACTTCTCGGATCCGGCCGTGTCCGAGGCTGTCTCCCTCTGCTCCGAGCATCTGGCGACCGGAGCCCTTGACCTGGGGAACGAGGACGCCCTCAGACAGGCGATTCTGGCTCAGCTCACCGAGTTCAGCCGGTGCATGGTGAATCTCGGTGTTGAGGGCTTTCCCTCGCCGGTGCCGGGGTATCTCGGGATCGGAGCCCCATTCCCGGTGGCGGAGATCCCGTATTCCGACCCCGACTTCACCAACGCGGTAGAGGTGTGCAGGGCATCGCTGCTCGAAGCTTTGTCCGGCGAAAACGGAGGCTCCTGATCCGGCCTACGATCCTCGCTCAGGTGACTCTGAGCCCGACGACCGTCATAGATCCGGACACCGGTCAGGACCAGGACATCGACCGGCCGTGGCAGGTGGTCGTCTGGAACGACCCGGTCAACACCATGTCGTACGTGGTCTATGTGTTGCGCAAGCTCTTCGGCTACGACGAGACCAAGGCGACCCGGTTGATGCTCCAGGTTCACTACGAGGGACGGGCGATCGTCTCCGACGGGCCTCGCGAGAGGGCCGAGGTCGACTGCTACCGACTCCACGGCCACGGTTTGTGGGCGACGATGGAGCAGTGATGCAGCGCCGCTTCAAGGCCTCCCGGGGTGGGATCGCCGTGGACTTCCCGGCAGAGGAGAAGGTGTTTCTCTCCGGCTTGCTCGAAGTGCTGGCCGGTGTGTCCCGGTCAGGTGACGACCCAGCATCGCAGCGGCTCATGGTCCCGGTGTATCTCGACGATCCCGAGTCGAACGAGGAGTGGTGGCGCTTGATGGGCGACGAGTTGCACGCGGCCAGGAACTCTGACCGACACGTCTTCCAGCGGGTGATGACCGATCCGGGGCGGCTCCATCTCAGCGACGAAGAGGCCGATGCCTTCCTCCGCGTCCTCAACGAAGGGCGTCTCGCCCTCGGTGCGAGGTTCGGAGTCGAGGTGGAGGAGGATCATGCCGCCCTGCCCGAGGATCAACGCGAGATCCTCGACTATCTCGGATGGCTCCTCGAAGAGCTGACCACTGAGCTGACCAGGTCTCTATGACGGACGCGCTCTGCAGCCAGTCGAGTAGGTTGCGGCATCAATGATCGCCAAGGGCCCTGTGGGCGACAGTCGGGCGTCAGGAGGTGACCGTTGCCGGCCGATCCGATAGCCGGGATGAGGAGCCCATCCGGCTCGCTCATCTCGGTTTACCTGGATCGACCCAGCCCGGGCGGCATGGCAGCCCTTCTCAGTGACCTTCTGAAGCCGATACGGGAGGCTGCGGAGATCAAAGGGCGATCGGTACAGAAGAGCGTCAAGGCCGACGCGGAGCGCATTCACGGCGTCGCCGACAGACTCGAGGCCGAGGCGGCCCCGGCTTACGCCATCTTCGCCTCCGACGCCGACGAGATATTCGTCGCCGACTCCCTCACCCATGAGGTGCCGAACGTGTCGTTTCTCGGGCCCCGGCCGTACCTCAGGCCTCTCCGCGCGGCGGCGCGGGCATGGCGGGCAGGCGTGGTTGTGGCCGACCGATCGTTGGCCAGGACGTTCGTGGTTGCGGGCGACCTCGTCGAGGAGATCGACGGCGCGTTGACCGCGGACATCGGGAAGGCGAACTACGGGGGCTTCTCGGGCTACGACGAGCATGTGGTGCGCTCGAGAGCGGACGAAGCCTCAGCACGTATATGGCGAGAAGCCGGGGCACGTCTGCTGGAAGAGCACCTCGAGCGGCCCTTCGACTTCTTCTCGATTGGCGGTCTCGGCGAGACCGTGGAAGACATAGGAAGGACCCTTCATCCTTACCTGGACCGGCTCCATCGGGCCAGCTTCTTCGCCAACCCGCAGAACGTATCGCCGTCCTCGCTTCGGGTCGAGTTGGGCGAGCAAGCACAGCAGGTGCGCAAGGAGCGTCACACCGCGGTAGCCGGACGGGTCTGTGACACGGCGTGGAGCGACGGGCCGGCGGTGCTGGGACTCACCCCTGTTCTCGGCGCCTGCAACGCACAGGCTGTCGACACCCTGGTCGTGGCCGGGGAGTTCACACTCCCTGGATCCATCTGCAACACCTGCGGCTTTCTCGCTCGCTCCGGTGAGGTCTGCCCGGTCTGTGGCTCCACCATGTTCGAGGTCGAAGATGTCGTGGCCGCGGCCATGGAGGCGGCGATCGCCGCGGGTGGCCGGGTTCACCAGCTGGTGGTTGCCTCTCCCCTGGATTCACACGGGGTGGGGGCGTTGCTCCGATTCCCCGTCCCGCTCTGAGCCAACGCACGGTCTGACGGTACGCTTGAGCACATGAGAGAGACCCTCGCCCGACGTCAGAGTTGGGTCGATCAGGGCAAGAGAGTGGCCAAGGCGACGGTCGTGAAGGCATACGGCTCCGCCCCGCGCGGCCCGGGATCGACGATGCTGGTGTCCTCCGATGGCGAGATGGAGGGCTCTGTCTCCGGAGGCTGTGTCGAGAACGATGTGGTGGTCCGGGCCCTGTCGGTCCTGGAGAGGGACGAGCCCGAGCTGGTCACCTACGGGATCGCCGACGACGACGCTTTCGCCGTCGGTCTCGCTTGCGGCGGGACCATCCAGGTCTACATCGAGCCGTGGTGACGGAATCGGTCCTCGAGGCCACCCGCCAACTGATGGACCAGGAGACGTTCGGGGTGGTGGTGACGGTGATCTCAGGGAAGGATGCAGGCTCGAAGGCGGTGATCGATCATCAGGGCCGCCTCCTGGCGGGAGGGCTTCCCGCTTGGCTCCTCGACCCGGTACGCACCGATGGGCGTGCCCTCATGGATCGCGAGCGGAGCGCCACGCTCGGCTACGACGACTCCGAATTGTTCTTCGAAGTGATCGCTCCCCGGCCCAGGCTGTTCGTGTTCGGCGCGGTTCACATTGCCCAGGAGCTGGTCGATCATGCCTCACTGCTCGGGTTTCACACCGTCGTGGCCGATCCGCGCCCCGCATTCCTGACTCAGGACCGCTTTCCGGTTGCCGACGAGCTTCGGGTTGGATGGCCCGGCGACGTCGTCGATGCCTCCTCCTTCGATGCAAGGACCTTCGTGGTCGTGCTGACACACGATCGGAAGTTCGAGGATCCGTTGTGGCCGATCCTGCTCCCGAACGAAGCGAGGTACATCGGAGCCATGGGCTCGGCGAAGACCACTGCCCGCCGCCGTGAGCGGTTGCTCGAGGCCGGGTTCACCCCGGAACAGGTCGATCGCATCCATGGCCCGATCGGCCTGGACATCGGATCCCGCACCGCCGGTGAGACAGCGATCGCGATCCTCGGCGAGATGATCTCGGTTCGATACCTTCACGACCGGGGACCCGAGCTCACGGGCCGGCCTCTCCGGGTCTGAGTCGAGTGACCCGATGACGACGGCAGCCATCGTCCTCGCCGCCGGTGAATCCCGCCGTCTGGGACGACCCAAGCAGCTCGAGCCCTGGGGAGACTCCAACCTCCTCTCTCATGTGGTGGCCCGCACTCGCGAGTTCCCCGTCGATGAGGTGTGGGTGGTTCTCGGCCACGACTACGAGCGAATCCTCGCCGAGAGTGATCTCGGTGACGCCGGGGTCATCGAGAACCCGGAGTGGGAGGAGGGGATTGCCTCGTCGATCCGGGTCGCCATCGACGCGCTGACCCGTCTCAGCCGCTGCGACCGAGCCCTGATCGTGCTGGGCGATCAGCCGGCCGTGGCCGTCGACGTGGTCGAAGAGTTGATGGCTTCTCATGTTCGGGGCGGCCATCCCGTCTCCGTACCCAAGTACCGCTACAGCTGGGGGAATCCCGTTCTCGTCGACCGCTCGTTGTGGCCGCGTCTCATGTCCCTGGAGGGTGACGATGGGGCCCAGCGTCTCTGGCAGGCGCACCCGGAGTGGGTCAACGAGGTCTGGTTCTCCGACCTCGCCCCGAGGGACGTCGACACCGAGACCGATGTCGTGGAACTTCGCCCCAAGCACCCGGGTATCGGCTGATCGATTCGGTATAGAGTCGCGCCGCTGTTCTCTCAAGGATCAGAAAGGCATATGGCTCGTATCGACCAGGTGGCAGGCATCGGTCTCAAGGACGCCACCAAGTTGCGCAAAGCAGGGGTGCGGACGAGCAAGGGGTTGATCGAAGCTGCCGCCAACCGCAAGGATCGAACCGACCTGGCAAGCGCCACCGGTATCGACTCCCGCGACCTCCAGCAATGGGTCAACCACTCGGATCTACTCCGCGTGAAGGGTGTGGGCGCCGAGTATGCGGAGCTGCTGGTCACCGCCGGCGTCGATACCCTGCGCGATCTCCGCAGACGCAACCCGACTGCGCTGCTCGCCAAGATCATCGGCATGGACGGAGACGCCAGAGTGGTACGACGTCTCCCCACAGAGTCGATGGTCGAGAATTGGATCGAGACGGCGAAGGAGCTCGACCCGAGCCTGTGACGGCAGCGGGGGGCTTCTGTTTGGCCGACGACCACGCCTCGATCGGGCCCGGTCCCCAGTAGCCCGGGCTCCGAGAGACCGACACTTCGAGAGGAGCCATTCGGCCAGAGTCCGTCGGCATGAAAAGCAGAGGGGCCCGCAAGGGCCCCTCTGCCGTGTGAGGAGGAGTGAGCTCTAGGAAGCTTTCTCGGCCGGAGCCGAGGCGGGCTTCGCAGGGCTCGCCTTCGCTGCGGGAGACCTGGTGGTCTTCGCAGCAGAAGCCTTGGTGCCGGTCTTCTTGGCAGCCGGCTTGCGAGTGGCCGGCTTCTTGGCCGGGGCCTTCTTCGCAGGGGCCTTGGTCTCGACGACCTCGACCTTCTCGGCGATCGTCCCGGATACCTTCTCGGGGCGGAACGAGCTGCGCCACGTGGCCAGCATGTCCTCGAGCTGGTCGCGCAGCTTGCCGACCTGCTCCTTGGCCTGGTCGAGGTCCACCTTGGCGGCGATCTCGTCCACGACCTTTCCGTCGGTGATTCGACCGACGACCTTCTCGCCCTCGACAGCCCACGTGTCGATGGCCTTCTCGGCGACCTTCCCGTATTCGGTTGCCTCTTCGCTCAACTTGGTGCGGAGGTCGGTGACCTTCTCACCCATCTTGCGGGCGGCAACCACGGGGGCGCCAACGGCTGCATAGAGAATCTTGGTCTCCATGATCACTCCTTTTCCGTGTCGGCCGATCCATTGGACTGGACCAGCGCTCTGTACATGTCGAGTAGCAACTTCTTCTGACTCGGGCTCAACCGATCGTCGGCGTCGACAGCATCGGTGATCGTCGGCGACTTCACGTCCTCGTCGAGGAACCCCGCCATGGAATACAGCGAGTTCGCCGAGATCTCGAGCGCCCGAGACAACCGGCTCAGGATCTCTGCCGACGGCTTTCGAATTCCTCGCTCTATCTGGGATAGATAGGGGTTGGAGATTCCGGCCGTGTCGGCCAACCGGCGCAGGGAGAGGTTTGCCCTTTCGCGCTGCTGTCGGATGAAAGCGCCGAGATCGGTGTGCTTGCTCTCGTTCACTACCTGTAAGTATACAGCAAGCTGCTAGCAATTGCAAGCACTTGCAAGCAACCAGACTGTGCGCCCGAATATCAGACCAGGGCGGTTCCGACGGCGTCACCGATCCACCATGCGAGCAGACCTCCGACACCGGCTACGACGAGGTTCTCCATTCCGGCCTTGAACCAGTTGTGCCTCGCCACACGAGCCTTGACCACACCGACGATGAAGAGGCCGGTCATGGCGAGGACCGTTGCCCAGATCAGCGCTGTCCTGGACGACTCGAATACCAGGAACGGGAGGATGGAGGGGAGCGAACCAACCAGGAAGAGCGCACCTGAGGCGAGCATTGCCCGGTATGGCGACCGCCGCTCCGACTCGGTATGCCCGAACTCGAGCGCCTTCATTGCGTTGAGGATGGCCTCGTCGGAGCGGTCGAAGGCGGCCACGATGCCTTCCACGTCGTCTTCATGTATCCCCATGTCGGCGAACATCTCCCGAAGCTGATCCAACTCCTGACCCCGGTGGTCACGGATATGGACTCGCTCCAGCTTCAGCTCTGCTTCGAGGACCTCATCCTGGGACTTCGTGGCGAGGTACTCGCCGGCCGCCATCGAGATGGAACCGGCCACCGCGCCGGCAAGGGCGGTCAAGAGGACCTGTTCGGCGTTGAGCCCGCCACCGACCACCCCGACTACGAGCAGGAACATCGATACGAGGCCATCGTTGACCCCCAGGATGATGTCACGCCAGTACTGGCGGGTCTCGCCAATGTGAGGCTCGTAGGGAGGTGCCGTCTCGGGGGTCATGGGGCGGGAGATGGTACCGACGATGGGATCGGCAGGGTCATAGACCCTCCACCAGCCCGAGCAGGGCGGCAACACCGGCTCTCACCCCGAAGCCGATGCTCGCCTCGTCGAGGACGAATCCCGGCGAGTGGAGGTCGGCGCCCCTGCTCGTCGAGCCCAGTCGGAGCAGCGCTCCCGGCGTGATCGCCAGGTAGTTGGCGAAGTCCTCACCACCCATCGACGGCTCGGCAGGCACGACGGTTTCCCGCCCGAGGGCTTCGACGATTCCCGCTGTTGCCGCGCGCACGACGGCCTCGTCATTGACAACCGGGGGGATGGCCTGGTCATAGTCGAGGGTGTATTTGGCGCCCGACAGGGCCAGCAGGCTGCCGATTGCCTTGTCCATCAGCCCGGGGAGCACTTCCCACAGGCTTCGATCGAGGGTTCGGGCTGTCCCCCGTAGCTCGACCCTGGTCGGTATGACGTTGCCGGAGCGCCCTCCTTGAATCGAGCCGAAGGCAACAGTGAGCGGGCTTCGTGCGTCGATGGTCCGTCGCAGGGCCCCGGGCAACTCGTGCACCAGGCGGGCAGCATCCGAGATCAAATCGACAGTCTGGTGTGGTCTGGCCGTGTGCCCACCCGGTCCCTCGAGGACGATCGTCATGCTGTCGGCACTTGCGGTGATCGCCCCGACCCGGCTTCCCACCCTTCCCGTCTCGAGGGAAGGGTCGACGTGAAACGCAAGGATTCCCTTCATGCCGTCCACAAGGCCCTCCGCCACGAGCTCGGCGGCCCCCCCAGGCCAGGACTCCTCGGCAGGCTGAAAGATCACCCGTACCCCCACCGGTGGATCGATCCGGCGCAGGGCCAGGGCGATCCCGAAGGCTATGGCGGCATGGGCGTCATGCCCACAGGCGTGCATCCACCCCGCGTTCTGTGACACGGGGACGTTGTCCTCCGGCTCCTGGATGGGGAGGGCGTCGATGTCGGCGCGGAAGGCGACCGGCGGATTGGGGCCCAGGTCCACCCATAACCCGGTCTTCGGGAGCCGATTGCCGTATGTGACGCCGTTCTCGTCGAGCGACGCCGCGATCAGAGCCGTGGTCTGGTGCTCTTGATGCGATGGCTCTGGGTGGCGGTGAAGGAGGCGACGGAGCTCGACTGCCTTGGGGATGATCCCGTTCACCAGCTCGTCGAGCCTGTCACCGATCATCGGATGAGGCTAACGGTCGTCGGGCCCTCACTCGTAGAAGCGGTGCTCGAACACCTGGCGGGCCCGCCTGGTGAACCTGCGGTACTCCTCCCTCAACTCGGTGGACCGGGCGAAACCAAGTGAGGCGGCCAGGCTGCGAAGGTCGTCGCGGTCCGTGGGCAGGGAGTCGACCGCCCGACCGACCTGAAGATGGAGCCGGAGCCGCACCCTGGTGCAGAACAGGTAGGCCTCTTCGAGGACTCGCACCTCATCCGGCGGGAGCAATCCGAGGCCACCCAGCGACTCGAGTGCATCCAGTGTCCCGGGGACGCGAAGCGACGGGTTCTTGCCCCCATGTCTGAGCTGCATGAGCTGGGTGAGGAACTCGACGTCGCTGATGCCTCCCCTCCCGAGCTTGAGGTGATAGTCGGGGTCCTCACCCGCAGGGATTCGCTCTTTCTCCACGCGGGCTTTGATCTCACGGATAGAGCGCAGGAAGTCGCCGGGGAGCTCCTCCTGCCACACCTGCCGGCCGATCAACTCGATGAAGGCCGCGCCCACTGAGGGGTCACCGGCAGCGGGACGTGCCTTGACCAGAGCCAGCATCTCCCATGGCTCCGCCCATTCTGCGTAGTAACGGCGATAGCCTTCGAGGGACCGGGCAAGGGGGCCCTTGCGGCCTTCGGGGCGGAGCCCGGCATCGAGGGAGTACGCCTCCCCATGTCTGCTCGGCTCAGAGACGACCTTCGACAGCTCGGTTGCGATCCTCACCGCATCCTCACGTCTGACCTCTTCGGCGAATACGTACATGAGGTCGAGGTCCGACCCGTATGAGAGCTCGCCCCCGCCCCACTTTCCCATGGCGATGACGGCGAAACCGGTCGGGTGACCACCGGCTACGACGTGGATGCCACCAACCACGGCTGCATCGGCACTATCGGTGAGGGATTGGATCGTTGCGGTGGTCTCAGCCCCACCGATGATGTCCCTCGCAGCGATGCGCAGCTTGCGACGCCGTGCAAACCGGCGAATCGTCCCGATCCGCGCATCCAGTTCCGGCCGGCCATCGAGCAAGCCGATCAGCCGCTCGATCTCGGGCTCACGCGCTCGTATGTCTCCGAGCAGCCGATCATCGGCGAGACGTGGGATGAATTCGGGGATACGGTCGATCAGGTCCCCGATGAGACGGCTGGTCCCCAGTAGGTCGCAGAGACGTTCGCCGGCTAGCGGGTTGGTCTGGAGCAGGGTGACCAGGGCGGCGTGGTCCGGCGTGTTGGCGAGCACCATTCGGAGTTGGGCCAGGCCGAGGTCCGGGCTGGGGGTAAGCGACAGCCAGTCGAGCATGAGGGGGAGAACCTGCTGCATCGCACGGGAGCGTCGACTCAGGCCAGAGGTGAGCTCTTCCAGGGCGCGTCGGGCCGCGATGACATCGTTGAAACCGAGGGCCTCGAGGCGGAGACCGGCCTGCTCGACTCCGAGCCGTGCGCTGGGCGAGCCAACCAGGGCGTCGAGTATCGGCCTGAAGTAGAGACGCTCGTGCACATCGCGCACGATCGACCGCACCTCCGAGAGTCGGCTCTCCAGCTCGCGAGCCGGGTCGACACTCATCCCCAGGGCGCGCCCGAGTTGTGCCCGACGGCCCGGGTCGTCTGGGACTTCGTGGGTCTGGCGGAGGTCCCAGAGCTGGATGCGATGCTCCAGGTCGCGGAGAAAGCGGTATGCCTCAACCAATCGGGCATGGTCCTTCGGCTCGACGAAGCCGTGCTCTGTCAAGGCCTGGAGCGCCCCTAGGGTCGAAACGGGGCGGAGGTCGGCATCCAATCGCCCATGGACCAGCTGCAGGAGTTGAACCGAGAACTCGATGTCCCGAATCCCGCCACGGGATCGTTTGATGTCCGCGAGCTTTGCCTCATCCTCTGCCTGTTCCTTGAGCCGGCGGATGCTGCGAAGCGCATCGACATCGAGCCCGCCCTCCCACACCACCTTTCCCGACATGGCGATGAAGCGACCACCGAGGTCCGGGTCGCCGGCGGCGGGTCTGGCCTTGAGCAGGGCCTGCAGCTCCCACGCCTCCCCCCATTGCGCGTAGTAGCGCGCGTAGCCATCGAGACTCCTCGACAACGGTCCCATCGACCCCTCGGGGCGGAGAGCGGCGTCGACCTCCAGCCCGGGTCCGTCGACCGAGCCGGCTGAAAGCAGGGACATGAGTCTCGCGGCCAGGGCAAGGGCGGCCGCTCGACTCGCGGTCTCGTCGCCGTCGATCGCCTCGTGGACGAACACGAGGTCTATGTCCGACGCATAGTTGAGCTCTCTGGCGCCCCACTTGCCCATGGCGATCACGGCAAATGGGAGGTCGGCCGCGATCGGATAGCGTGCCGCCACTTCGGTGCGGGCCACTTCGAGAGTGTCGGTCACGATCGCATCTATCTCGTCGGAGAAGCGGGCAGTGGCCTCCGCCATGTCGATGACCCGCGCCATGTCGTCCCCGGCAATCGATGCGAGGGCGGCCCGGACCCGGAGAACGACGCTTGCCTTCGGGGCTTCTCCCCGGATCAACGAAGGATTGCGCGCCACGGCCTGGCTCAAGGCGCGTGATGTCCCGGCCAGGGCACACGCCCTTCTCACCAGGGTCGGGTCGCGAGCCAGTTCGGGATCGGCAGCCAGAATCGGCAGAAGCCGCTCCCAGGCTTCGCCGGGATCGGGCCCATTGTCGACCAGCTCGGCGATGAGGTCTCTCGCCGCAAGGTCGGGCACGACCTCGTCGAGCCGCTGCGCCACACTGGCCGGGAGGGGGGGAGGGGCTGCTCGGTCGGTCACCAGCGACAGGGTATGACGGGGCGTATCGTGAAGGCATGCCACTTCGGGTAGCGGGTGCCCAACTGAACCTGTGCGTCGGCGACCTCGACGGAAACGAGGCGAAGGTTGCCGATGCGATGGCCTGGGCGGAGAGTGAACAGGCCGATGTGCTCCTCCTCCCCGAACTGGCGATCAACGGCTATCCACCGGAGGACCTCGTGCTGCGCTCCGACTTCGTCGCCGCCGGGATCGAGGCTGTGGGGCGCCTCGCCGCCCGGTCCGGTTCGACCGCGGTCGTGGTCGGGTTCGTCGATCGATCCAACGGGCCTTCCCGTGGCTCGGTCGACGCCGCCAATCGGACCGTGGCGAACGGGGCGGCAGTGCTCCACCGGGGCCGGATCGTCGGGGTCTATCACAAGATCCACCTTCCCAACTACGGGGTGTTCGATGAGGACCGTTACTTCGCGGTCGGATTGGAGCCGGCCAAGACCTGGGAGTTCGGAGACGTCGTTTCAGGGGTTTCGATCTGCGAGGACATTTGGCTGCCCGACGGGCCACCTCGGGCCCAGGCTGCCGCGGGCGCCCGGATCCTGCTCAACATCAACGCCTCCCCGTTCCACAAGGGCAAGGCGAGGGATCGGGAGCAGATGATCGTCGATCGGGCGCGTGACTCCGGCTCCGCCGTGGTGTATCTGAATCTGGTCGGCGGTCAGGATGAGCTGGTCTTCGACGGGTGCTCCCTGGTCGTCGCTCCGGACGGGACGATCGTGCACCGCTCCCCACAGTTCGAAGAGGACCTCTTCATCGTCGACGTCCCACTGCCCGGTGAGCCGGTGACCGCAGGCTCGGTCACCCCGCTGCTCGATCCAGTCGAGGAGGTGTACCGGGCGCTGCAGACCGGGCTCGCTGACTACGTGAGAAAGAACGGATTCGACCGGGTGGTGATCGGGCTCTCCGGTGGCATCGACTCGGCGCTGACCGCGGTGATCGCATCCGACGCGCTGGGGCCGGAGGCGGTCTGGGGGGTCTCGATGCCGTCGCGCTTCTCTTCGCAGCACTCGATCGACGATGCCAGGGCGCTGGCCATGAATCTGGGGATCCGATTCGATCTCCTGCCGATGGACAGTGTTTTCGAGGCGTTTCTCCAGTCTCTCTCCCCGGTGTTCGCCGACACGGAGTTCGGCATAGCCGAGGAGAACCTGCAGGCCCGCACCAGGGGGGCCATGCTGATGGGCATCTCCAACAAACATGGTCCCATGGTCCTGGCCACCGGGAACAAGTCGGAGATGGCAGCCGGCTACGCCACCCTATACGGGGACATGGTCGGCGGTTACGCGGTGCTCAAGGACGTGCTCAAGACACTCGTCTACGACCTGTGCCGCTGGCGGAACAAGGCCATGGAGGTGATCCCCCAGAGCACGATCGACAAGCCGCCGTCGGCCGAGCTCCGCCCCAACCAGAAAGACTCGGACTCGCTTCCTCCCTATGAGCTGCTGGATGCGATCCTCCAGCTCTACGTGGAGGGTGATCTCGGGGTAGACGAGATAGTCGGCCAGGGTTTCGACCCCTCGGTGGTGTCTCGGGTTGCCCGCATGGTCGATCGCAACGAGTACAAGCGACGTCAGGCTGCACCCGGTGTCAAGATCACGGTCAAGGCTTTCGGGAAGGACCGCAGGTTGCCGATAACCAATCGCTACCGGGTGGAGGGCTCGTGATCACCCGTGTCCTGATAAACGGTGAGGAGTCGGAAGGGACCGTCCCGGTCACCGATTCGTCGGTCCTGCGGGGAGACGGGTGCTTCGAGGTCCTCAAGGCTCGATCTGGCAGTGCCTTCGCCCTGGATCTCCATCTCGATCGCCTGGCACGGAGCGCCGGGCTGCTGGGGATCTCCCTTCCGGCCCGCGAAGACCTGCGGAAATGGATCACGAGCATCGCCAATGAGGGGGGCGACTGCGCCATCCGTGTGGTCGTGACCAGGGGCCCTTCGGCGCCCGGCGAGGCAGGTGGCCCCCTGGTGATCGTTTTCGGCCATCCGTCGGCCCCAGCAGAAGGCCCGGCGCGACTCCTTCCGGTCGCGGCTCCATGGCATGCCGCGGGTGTGCCCTGGGATCTGGCCGGTGCGAAGATCCTCTCCTACGCTCCGAATCTCTCCGCCACGAGGAGGGCAGTTGCCGAGGGGTTCGAAGACGCCCTCCTCCTGTCTGTCGACGACGTGATGCTGGAAGGGCCAACCTTCTCGGTGGCCTGGGTGATCGGGGGCGTGATCGAGACACCGGGGCTGGGTCTCGGCATCCTCGACTCGATCACCCGGCGCGTCATGCTCGACCTCGCCGCCGAGCTGGACATCCAGATCAAGGAAGGAGAGTGGACCCTGGACCGGCTCGATCTCGCCGACGAGGTGATGGCGCTGTCCACGATCCGGGACATACAACCGGTTTCCGTCGTCGGCCATCGCTCCTTCCGCGAAGGCCCGGTGACTTCGAATCTGTCCAGGCTCTTCGTTCAGCGAATCCTCTGAGCCGGGTCGGTGCAGGGCTGCGGGTTGACGCCGCGAAGCCATGAGACGAGAAAGGAGACCGTCTCCTCGCGGGTGAGCAGGTTGGCGTCGTCGAGCGGCGGATTGCACTCTCCCCGCAGCCCGTATTCCCGTAGACGGGCTTCGGCGTCGGCAGACGTGGGGAGATGGACAACCGGGGCCCACTCCGGCGACATCTCCTCCTTGGCGAGTGTCGCGATCACGAGGTCGTCGAGCCTGACCCACACCGCCAGGCGGGCGAGCTCGGTCTCGGGAAGGCCGAAGTCGAGGCACTGCTCGATCGGGGCGCATCCGAAGGCCCCCTCCAGGGTCCGGGGGACGACGAGTGAGGGGTCGAGCGCCGCGGGTAGAGGCTGGAATCTCCCCTCGAGGGGAGGAGGCGTCTTCCCGGTCAGTGCGCGCACGATCCCTGCGGCCAGGTCGGGGGTGGCCACCTCGTCCGGGCACAAGTTGACCATCGTGTCGTCGCAGGGCATGAACAACCCTTCGGCCAGGAGTGTCGCGGCCAGACCCTCGATCTCGTGGCCGTCGTCGTCGGCGTAGGGCCAGGTCGGTTGGGGATCGGCTATTTCGGCTCTGCGTTGGGCAGCCTGCAGGCTGGCCCTGGGGTCGACTGCCACTCCTGCCGGCGTCCTCAGCTCGAAATGGAGGTGATCCACGGTCTCCTCGGCGTTCCCCGAGTCCCCCACCCATCCGATCACTTCGCCCTCGGCCACCTCCATGCCTTCCACCAGGTCGGTGCGGACCCCAAAGCCCATCCCGTCGTCGGTTGCCCACCGATCGTTGTTGAGGTGGATGTAGTAGGACTGCCATCCGTCGTCGTGCCGGAGGGAGACCCAGCAACACTCTTCGGTGCCTACCTGCTGGGTGACCTTGATCACGACTGCGTCCGCCACCGCCACCACCGGGGTCAGCTTGGGAGCGGATATGTCGTTGCCCTTGTGGTGGCGATCACCGCCATCCCGATCTGCGCCGAACCCGGACAGGATCTGCCCCCTTCCGGCGAGAGGCCAACGCATGTCGTAGCGGAAGGGAACACACTTCGGCGCCGGCCTCGGCGGCGCCGTCGTCGATCCGGCCCCGGGTTCGGTGGTGACCGTGGAGCCCTCGCCCGGAGCCGTGGTGACCGGTGGCTCGGTCGTCGATGAGACCGGGACGGTGGAGGTGGTGGTGGTCGTCGACGTGCCCGTGTCGGGGACCGTGGTCGGGGTCGGCGATGGTGTCGGTGTCGGCTTTGCCGGTTCCGGGAAGAGATCGTCGAGGGTCACCGGTGGGCACATCCGTGCTGCCTGCGCCTCCGGCGCCGGTGCTGCCATCACGAGAAGGGCCGCGACCAGTAGGAGCGCGGCCACGAAGGCACCCCCGAGTCTGCCGAGCATGTCGAGCAGGCTAACGCCAGGACCCGATGTTGGGAACCCGGCGCCGATCCGGTACGTTGATCTGGCATGAAACGGTCAAAGCCGACTCGTTACGTGGCCGTGTCGAGTCTTCTCGCCCTGGCAGTCGTCGCCTGCAACGGTGACGAGGGCGTGGAGCTCAGCACCACCTCGTCGGTGATCTCCGGCCAGCCCACCACTGTCGAGTCATCGACCACCACGGCCCCGTCGAGCGGGGAAGGTGCCACGACGTCACTGGTCGGGCAGTCGGTCAGCGGCTACGAGATCGTGGCACGGGAGACCGACACGGCCGGCGAGACTCTCTATATCGTCATCCCGCCCGGTGCCTACACCGACGTGGACATCGAGAACTTCGTGCTCGACCTGGTCGAGTCGGGCACTGCCACCTTCGGCGCCGAAGTCTTCGACGATGCGGCAGCGGTCGAGGCGTATCGCAAGCCTGAGACTGACCGCACCGAGGAGGAGGGCACTCTGGTGAGCCAGCACCACTTCGTCAGCCTGCAGAACGGCACCACCATCGTGTTCCGTGGCCCGTTCGAGAGCTCCGGTGAGATGGTGATCGGCAGCTGAGGGGTTGCCGGCCAGACTCCCTCCCAACCGGCCCACTCTCAGGATCTGCGTTTACCCATCGAAAGGGCTGATGGTCGCCGAAAGGTGAGCTCGGTCGGGAATCGACCGCCGGAATCAGAGCAACGCAGCGGCCACCAGCAGGAAGCCTCCGAACCCGACCACGTCCGTGATGACGGTGAGCAGGATCGATGAGGCCAGCGCCGGGTCGAGACCGAGTCGCCTCAATGCGAGTGGGATCATCACTCCGAGGAGGGTGGCAACCACGAGGTTGACCATGCAGGCCAATGCGATGACCAAGGCGACCTGATTCGGATCGTTGTTGCTTCCGAACACCCCGGATGCGATCAGGGCGTAGGTCAGCAAACCGGCTGCCAGGGCCACAGTCACCCCGTTGAGGATGCCGACACCCGCCTGTCGAAGGACGATCGAGGGGACCTGGGCACTGGGCACATCGTCGGTCGCCAGTGAGCGGATCATCACAGCCAGACTCTGATTCCCGCCGTTTCCTCCCAGGGAGGCGACGATCGGCATCAGCGCGGCCAGCACCGGCTCTTTGGAGATGATCCCTGTCTGATGCTCGATGACCCAGGCGACGACGAGCGCGAGAAAGAGATTCAGGACCAGCCACGGGGCCCTCGACCTATACGACTTGGTGACATCGGTGTAGACCGTCTCACCCACACCGGCGCCGACTGCGGCGGCGAAGTCTTCTGTCGCCTCGTCCTGGACGGCTTCGATGACCGCGTCGGTGGTCACCATCCCGAGCAGGATCCCGTGGTCGTCGATCACGGGAACACCGAAGAGGTGGTATCTCTGGCTCAGCTCGGAGACCTCTTCACGGTCGGCGCCGGCATTGACGGCACTCGGGTCATGCACCATCACCTCGTCGAGATTCACCCCCGGCCGGGCAAACACCAGGTCACGGAAGGAGACGACTCCCCTGAGATGCCCGTCGTCGTCCACCACGTAGACATAGGAGAGGTCCTCGTACTCCTCGTGCAACTGGCGGATCCTCTCGATCGCCTCCCCGGCGGTGAGCCCGATGGGTAATGCGGCGATCTCCGTTGTCATCAACCCGCCGGCGGTGTCGGGCGGATAGAGGAGAAGCCGGCGGATCTCACGCTCCGATTCCTCGTCGAGGAGAGCGAGGACGTTCTCGGTCACTTCGTCGTCGAGCTCGAACAGGAGGTCTGCTGCCGACTCCCCGGTCATCTCGCCGACCGCAGCAGTCAGGTCCTCGATTGGTACGTCCTCGATGAGCTCGGCGGCGAGCTCCGGTGCGATGCGCTCGAGGATCTCGGCGGCATCCTCGGGCTCTAGGTCGGCGAGGAGCCCGGCCGCATCCTCCTGAGCCAATTGCTCGAGGACATCTGCCGCATCACCGGGGGCGGCCTCCGCCAGTGCCTCCCACTCCTCCTCATGGGCCTCGAGATAGTCGGCAACCTCGGCGGGTGCCCTGCGCGCGGCAGCAACCAGATCCCTTGCTAGTTGGCGGGGACGTCTAAGTCGGAGTCTCACCGGTAGCCCTCGGACAGCGAACCGGCGTCAGGCTAACTTTGGTCAGCCTTCATATGGTCGCACCGCGACCACTGAGACGGTGAACGTGCCGGCGGGCGCCTCGTATGACACCTCGTCGCCAACCGATGCGCCGAGGAGCGCACCTCCAAGAGGGCTGGTGGGCGAGGCGAGCAACAACCCTGGCACCTTGTTCTCCTGTGATGCGACGAAGTAGTCGAGCTCGTCGCCGTCGCCATCGACGACGGTCACGACGCTCCCGATCTCGACCCTTCCGGTGTCCTCGACCTCCTTGACCACACCTGTGTGGAGGAGATGCTCCAGCTTTCGGATACGTGCCTCCATCAGGCCCTGGTCGTGCTTCGCCGCGTCGTAATCGGCGTTCTCGCGAAGGTCGCCGTGGGATCGCGCCTCGGCGATGCGCTCTTCGATCTCCTTGCGGCCGTGGATCTTCAGTTGGTCCAGCTCGTCACGCATCTTCTCGTAGGCGGCCGGGGTCAGGAAGTTCTGTTGGTCGGACATGGGGCGGCAAAGGCTAATTCCGCCCACGGCCAAGACGTGGCCCCGGGAGCGCAAGGAGCGAGGGGCGGTATCTTCTCCTCATGAGCGATGTTCGTCTCACCCAGTACGCCCACGGGGCGGGTTGCGCCTGCAAGCTGGGGCCCGACGAGCTGTCCCGCGTGATGATGGCCGTCAAGGAGCACAAGGCGAGCAGCCACCCCGATCTCCTGGTGGGGATAGCGACGTCCGACGATGCGGGGGTGTTCTCACTCGGGAATGGGATGGCGTTGGTGCAGACGGTCGACATATTCACGCCGGTCGTCGACGACCCGGGTGATTGGGGCCGGATCGCGGCAGCCAACGCGCTCAGCGACATATATGCGATGGGTGGGTCGCCGATCACCAGCCTCCAATACCTCGCCTGGCCTCGTGACAAGCTCGACTTCGATGTGGCCGGGGTGGTGATCTCGGGTGGGATGGAGGTCATGGAGAAGGCAGGCTGCACGGTGGTGGGCGGGCACTCGATCGATAGCCCGGAGCCGACCTACGGATTCGCGGTCACCGGGACGGTCCCCATCGACTCGTACTTCCCCAACTCCGGCGCCCTCCCCGGCGACGAGCTGGTGCTGACCAAGCCGCTGGGGATAGGGATCATCACCACATCCATCAAGCGAGGCCAGTGCCCTTCCGACCTGGCGGAGCGGGCAATCGAGTCGATGGCCTCACTCAACGAGACTGCCGGGAGGGCTCTTGCCCCCAACCGTGCCTCCGCGGCGACGGATGTCACCGGGTTCGGCCTCCTCGGGCATCTCCGCGAGATGTGCCTGGCCTCAGGGGTCGGTGCAAGCGTCGGGATGGGACGGGTCCCCGTCTTGGAAGGAGCCAGAGATCTTCTCGCCAGAGGGATGTGGGCGGGCGGGTCGCAGCGGAACCTGGCCTCGGTCGGCTCCTTCGTCGAATCCTCGGTCGACGACGACGATCTCAAGCTGCTCGCCGATGCCCAAACCTCGGGTGGCCTTCTGGTGGCCCTGTCCCCGGAGGATGCCGAGGGCTACCTGCATGATGTCCCCGGCTCGGCCTCGATTGGCCATGTCACCGTGGGCACAGGGATCATTGTCACTCCGTGAGCCCAGAAGAGCGTCTCGTTGCGATTGCCGAGGCCCAGTCGATCCCGACGGCGAGCCGCCACATCTTCATCTGCGCCGACCAGAGCACCCCGAAGTGCGCTCCAACTGAAGTCACCAACGAGCTGTGGCGACACCTGAAGACCCGGCTGAAGGAGCTCGGGCTCACCTCGGCCCCGCCGGCCTGGCACGGGAGCCCTGAGATCGAAGCCACTCCCGTCGAGGCGGGAGACGGGTCGGTGCTGAGGAGCAAGGTCGACTGTCTGCGCGTCTGCGAGCAGGGTGGGATCTGTGTGGTATATCCCGAGGCGACCTGGTACGCCAACGTGACCATCGAGGGCCTGGACCGGATCATCGACGAGCATCTCATCGGGGGGCATCCGGTCGAAGACCTCGTCTTCTCGGTTGGGGGGGTGGGCCGATGAGGTTCCTCAAGCGCGTCCTGATCGCCCTCGTCCTGTTGCGCGCCTTCGCCCCGGTGATCAGCCCCCGGTTCCGCGCACCTCAGGAGCACCCTTGGCGCAGCCCGGGACGGACCGTGTTCGTCGGTGATCAGGAGTTCCTGGTCCGGGAGTTGGGCCCCGACGGGGCGAGGCCGATCCTCCTGATCCACGGGTTGTCGGGCTCCTCGCTGGCCGAGTGGTATCGGATCGGTCCCGCATTGGCGGAGAAGTACCGGGTGATCATGGTGGACTATCGGAGTCATGGTCTCGCCCCGCTGGCGCGCGACCGCTTCGAGGTCGAAGACCTGGCGGACGACATTGCTGGGGTTCTCGACCAACTGAAGCTCGCCCGGGTGTCCGTGGTCGGCTATTCGATGGGTGGCACGGTCGCTCAAGCCCTGGCGCACCGCCACCCGGGCCGTATCGACCGTCTCGTGCTCCTGGCGACCATGACCCATCAGCCCCAGCCCGACCGGACGTTTCGAGCCGTCGGAGCCGTCCTCGCCCGGGGTTGGGAGCGTCTCACCGGAGTGGGAACCCCGGAGGTGAGAGCCTTCTATCTGCTCGCGACCGGGGCCGTCGAGGAACGCCATGCTCGCTGGCTCTGGGAGGAGACCCATAGGCGTGACGTCGACGCCGGCGCCCAGGCCACCCTCGCCCTGCTTCGCTTCGACTCACGTCCGTGGATCGGCAGCATCGAGACAGAGACCCTCGTGGTCGTCCCGACCAGGGACCAGCTCGTCCCCACGGCCTGGCAGTACGAGTTGGTTGGGGCCCTGGGGGATCCGAGAGTGGCGGAGGTGATCGGAGCGCGGCACGAGGCGCCGTGGACGCATCCCGATCGCGTGGTCGACGAGATCTCCGCCTTTGTCGGTTGACCGGACGCCGAGAACATCCACCATGACCACACCCCTGACCGACAGCCGGCTGTCCAACCTCGGCGCCAGACGGATCCTCGACGGGTTCGACGAGTACGCCACCAGGTTCAGGGCAATCAACCGGCGTGCGCCGCGCCGTTTCGAGGAGCGGGACTGGCGGGGCGTCCAGAGCGACGCAGTCGAACGTCTCCGCCTCTACACGATCGTGGTCGACCGGGTCATCGACTCGATGACCCAAATGCTCGGGCATCGCACCGGGGACCCGCTGATGTGGGTTGCGGTCAAAGCCGTCTATTCCGGCCTGATCTCGGATCGCCAGGACTGGGAGCTGGCCGAGACTTTCTACAACTCGGTGACGAGGCGTGTGTTCAAAACCGTGGGGGTCGCCGAGCACATCGAGTTCGTGGACACCGACTTCGACACCCCTCCGATCCCGCCTCCCGACGGGGTCTACCAGACACTGGACCGACGCGAGTCGACGGCCCAACTGGTGTTTGACATCCTCAAGGGTTTCACCCACGCGGTTCCCTACGCCCGACTGGAGGCCGATGTCGCGGAAGTGGCGAGTCGCATCGACGGCCGTCTCGGGGAACCAGGCAAACCGTCGGTGGTCGGCAAGGCCGAAGTGGTCAGATCGGTCTTCTACCGGGGCCAATCGGCGTATATCGTCGGCCTGCTCTACGCCGGTGCGGAGCGGGTGCCATTGATCATCGCACTGAGCAATGGCGACGACGGGGTATTCGTGGACGCCGTTCTCCTCACCGAGAACGAGGCTTCGATCGTCTTCAGCTTCACCAGATCCTACTTCCACGTCGATGTGCCCCGACCCTATGACCTGGTCCAGTTTCTGCGCCGTCTGATGCCACGGAAGCGCGTTGCCGAGATCTACATCACGGTCGGGCACAACAAGCACGGCAAGACCGAGCTCTATCGGGACCTTCTCCGCCATCTGAGGTCGAACGACGAGCAGTTCGAGCCCGCCCCGGGGACCAAGGGCCTGGTCATGATCGTCTTTCACATGCCTGGGTACGACGATGTCTTCAAGGTGATCAGAGACACCTTCCCGCCCCCCAAGCACACCACGCGGAGGGCCGTGATGGACAAGTACCGCCTGGTCTTCCAGCATGATCGCGCCGGGCGTCTCATGGACGTCCAGGACTTCCAGCATCTCGAGTTCCACCGCTCACGGTTCACCGACCCCTTGTTACAGGAGCTCCTGACCGAGGCGGCAGGCACGGTTCGCCTGGAGGGCGACTCTGTGATCATCAGCCATGTCTACGTCGAGCGCCGGGTCGTCCCTCTCGATCTCTACGTGAGGGGGGCCCCGCCCACCGCTGCCGGCGATGCGGTGGTCGACTTCGGCCAGTCGATCAAAGACCTGGCCTCGACGAACATCTTCCCCGGTGACCTCCTCCCCAAGAACTTCGGGGTGACCAGGCATGGTCGCGTCGTCTTCTACGACTACGACGAACTGAGCGCGTTGACCGACATCACATTTCGTGAGATCCCGCCTCCACGGGACGAGACCGAGGCGTTGCTGGCCGATCCATGGTTCTCGGTGGGGGACCGGGACGTCTTCCCCGAGGAGCACGAGCGGTTTCTCGGCCTCTCGCCGGCGTTGAAGGAGGTGTTCCTACGCCAGCACGCCGATCTGTTCGCCGTTGCAGCGTGGAAGGCGATCCAGGAGCGGATTCGCGCCGGGGAGCTCATCGAGGTCTTCCCCTACGGGCAGGAAGCCCGGTTGCCCGGGACCGGTGAATCCAGGGGCTGGTGACGCCAGCCCGCCGCTTCGTCGCCGGCGCCTGCGCCTCGTAGAATCGAGGAATGGCTGTCGAAAACGTGCTCGGAACCTGTCATCACGACTGCCCCGACTCCTGTGGGTGGGTCGTAACCGTAGAGGACGGGAAGGCAGTCAAGCTCCGGGGAAATCCCGAGCATCCTTACTCGCGTGGCGAGCTGTGCCCCAAGGTCAACCGCTTCCTTGAGCGTGTCTACCACCCCGACCGTGTCCTCCATCCTCTGATCAGGGTAGGGCAGAAAGGGTCGGGAGAGTTCCGCCAGGCCCCCTGGGACGAGGCTCTGGGAGTAGTGGTCGACCGGCTCCAGCAGGTCATCGCCGCCCATGGGGGGGAGGCGATCCTCCCCTGGGGTGATGCCGGCACGCAGGGCCTTCTCCAGATGAGCTATCTCGACAGGTTCTTCTTCGCCGGCCTCGGCGCGTCACGGCAGGTTGACTCCCTGTGCGGGGCGACGGCAGGGGCCGGACTGGCCGCCACGTACGGCGACCGACGCAGCGCGGACCCGATGGATGTCCGCTTCGCCGAGCTGATCATCCTTTGGGGGACCAACACCCGGCTCACCAACCGCCATCTCTGGGCATTCATCGAGGAGGCTCGTGGCAACGGTGCCAGGGTGGTGGTGATCGATCCGATCCGCACGATCACCGCCCAGTCAGCTGATTGGTTCATCCAGCCGCTGCCCGCCACGGACGTCGCCCTGATGCTGGGAATGATGCATGTCCTGATCAGAGACGGACTCATCGACCACGACTACATCCGGGACCATGCGCACGGGTTCGAGGAGCTGGCGGCTCGAGCCGCAGAGTGGGACCCGGCCCGAGCTGCGGGCGTCTGCGGCATCGACCCGGCAGAGATCGAGGATCTGGCGAAGGCCTACGGAACCACCTCACGGTCGTTCATTCGCACGCTGATCGGAGCCGAGCACCATGAGCATGGAGCCATGTTCTTCAGGGCACTCGGCTGTCTCCCCGTCCTCACCGGTGCCTGGCGGCACAAGGGAGGGGGACTCTCCCGGTCGGTCGGGGTCTGGTCCGAGGAAGCGATCGATTGGTCGGCCCTCGAGCCCCAGACGAGCACCCGTGAGATCAGCATGAACCGGCTGGGAGAGGTCCTGACATCGGAGACACTGGGCATCCATGCCCTCTTCGTGTGGAACGGGAATCCGCTGGTCTCGGTGCCCAATGCGGCGGCGATACGAAGGGGGCTTGAGCGTGAGGATCTGTTCACTGTGGTCAGCGAGCAGTTCATCACCGACACCGCCCTCTATGCCGACGTCGTCTTCCCGGCCACGACCCAGATCGAGCAGGTCGACATGGTGCCCGCCTGGGGTCACCTGTATCTCGGCTGGAACAATCCTGCGATCGAGCCGCTGGGCGAGGCGGTCCCCAACTCCGAGCTCTGGCGTCGCCTCGCCCGTGCGATGGGTCTCAGCGACCCGGTGTTCGAACTGGACGATGAGACCCTCCTGCGAAGAGCTTTGCCGGAGGTGGACGTGGACCTCCTCCAGAAGCAGGGCTACGCCAGGCTCGACCTCCCCGACGAGCTTCGGCTCCACCAGGATGGCGGCTTCGCCCACCCCGACGGCAAAGCTCACCTCTACTCACCGGCCCTGGCCGCTGAAGGCCACGACCCTTTGCCCTCGTTCACCCCGCCTGTCGAGGGAGTGGGCAGCGTGGCGAGCGAGACATACCCGCTCGTACTGCTGTCGCCGAAGACGCACACCCGCTTTCTCAACACCACGTACTCCAAGCACCACGCCGAAAGGGAGAATGGCCCCTACTTCGAGATCGACCCGGCCGACGCCATGGCAAGGGGGATCGCCGAAGGCGATCAGGTGAGGGTGTTCAACGAACGCTCCGAGCTCATGCTCCCGGCGAAGGTCAGCGATCGGCTTCGGCCCGGGTTGGCCGCGATCCCCTGGGGCTGGTGGGGGAGCGGGGCCAATGCCAACGCGTTGACCAACGATGCTCCCAGCGACTGGGGTGGTGGTGTGGCCTTCTACGACACACTCGTGGAGGTCGAGCCGGCCTGATACCTCACGGAAGCGGCACGAGGGTGAGGGTGGCGGCTGCGTCTGCGGCCACCTGGGAGCGTGTCCAGCGCAAGGGATGTTGGTCGCCATCGGCCCAGGAGTCGAGCTGATCGTCATAGTGAGGATGGAAGGCGTGACCCGACTGCCCGGTTGTGTTGCCGGCCGTCGAGGCGGCTAGATCGGATAGGTCGATGACCATCCTCATCGACGGGATCCAATCGACCTCGTAGCCCTCGGGCGGGTAGAAGCCGACTGCATTGACGATGTCCGCGCCGCCGCCGAGTCGTTCCGGGGCATTCCGGTTGAACAGCCACTCGATTGGGGCGATACCGGATTGGCCCAAGGACTGGTTCTCGAAGGAGGCAGTGTGCAGCCGGCTCCATTCCCATTCGGACGACTCCGGCCCGAGCATCTCGCTCAACTCGGCGTGGGCATCGCTCATCGCCTGTTCGAGGATGTCGTCCCGTCCCTCCACCGGCTCGGTGCCGACGTCGTCCCACCACGGATCGTCCGGCGTCTCGAGCAGTGCGGAGACGACTTCGAACCATCGGCTTCCCCCTTCAGGCCAAGATTCCTCGGGGAGCTCGTCGTGGAAGGCCAGGCGGAGAAGGTGCACCCAGACCGCCTGATAGGCGGCAGCACCGGGCGAGTCTGGAGCCGACTGGAACGCAGTCGGGCCCAGAGCCCAACGGTCGAGCATCTCCTGCATTTGGTCGACCGAACTCACATCGGCCTCCACGGCCAGGAGATGAGGGATGAGATTCGGCGCTCCCCCGTCGTGGTTGTCGAATTGCATCCCCTGGGCGGAGGAAGCGCTGTAACCGGATGGTGATGCTTCGATCATCGCCTCGATACGGGCCGCCCTGTACCCGAGGTCGGCATCCACTGAGAAGTGTGGGCCGGTTCCGGGCAGGATCACCGGGTTGTTGGCCGACGCCACGTAGTCACGGGGCGGGTTGAACATGCGGGGCATCTCCTCGTAGGGAACCACCCCGGCCCAGTCGTATTCGCCGGTCCACCCGGGGACCGGCCAGCCGCCGTCGCCGGCCGGTCGGATCGGGACCTCACCGGTCGATTGGTAGGCGATGTTGCCCTCCACGTCGGCGTACACCACGTTCTGCGCAGCGATGTCCCACTTCGACAGCGCGACGCGAAACTCCTCGTAGTTGCGGGCGAGGTTGAGCGCGATGATCGCTTCGACCAGGGTCGATGGCTGCAATGTCTGCCAGGCCAGCGCCACCACGTAGTCGTTGGGTGGTTCCAGGGCCGAACCGCCAAACGGGTCCTCGTCGAAGTAGGTGTCGGAGATGACCGGCCCGTGCTTGGTCACCATGACGTCGTATGTCACGTCGTCACCCCCGGCCACGGCAATGGTCTCGGTCCGGCGCTCCATGTTCACCCATCGACCCTGGTACTCGTATTGACTGGGGTCGGCGGGATTCACCTTCTCGATGAAGAGGTCCTGAGTGTCGACAGACTCGTTGGTCACTCCCCAGGCGATCCGATCGTTGTGACCGATGACCACTCCCGGCGTCCCGGCGAAGGAGAACCCGGCGACCTGAAAGGGGCACTCAGGGGTCACGTCCCGACAGTGGAGCCCGTTCTCGTACCAGATGGATGGCATCTGGATCGCCAGATGCGGGTCGTTGGCGAGGATCGGGAGCCCCGACTCGGTCCGCGATCCACCGACCACCCAGTTGTTGGACCCGATGCCGGCAAACCCCCCACCGGTAAGGTCCCACACCCCCCTTGCTCGATCCCTGCTCCCGGCCAGGGCGGTCAGCGCCTCCGGGGGGATTGCAGGGACCGGCTGTTCTCCGATGGCGGCCTCCTGGCCCGACGACACCACCACCGGGTGCGCGGCCGGGTAGCCCGGGTAGAGCTGCTCGATCCTCTCCACCGGCAGGTCGATGCTCAGCGTGGCTCGATCGATCTCCTGCAACATGTTCCAGCTCAGATCCCAGGACATGACCTTGGCCCAGGTCAGCGTGTGCAATGGGCTCCATGGCTCGATCTCGTACCCCGAATTCTGCAGCCGGAGCATGGAGTATTCGAGACTCACCTGTGACGGCGTGTGGGCGGCGAGATAGGCGTTCACTCCCTCGGCGTAGGCCTCGAGTATCCCTCTCGACTGGTCCGGCAGGGCCCGGAGCTCCTGCTCCGCCAGCCCGGCGAAATCGAGGGAGCGGAGGAACATGTCCGACTCCACCTGCCCGTCACCGAACATCTCCGCCAGTCTCCCCGCCCCGATGTGCCGCCAGAAGTCCATCTGCCAGAAGCGATCCTGAGCGTGGACATATCCCTGGGCGAAGAAGACGTCGTGCTCGGTTCCGGCGTATATGTGGGGCACCCCATCGACATCTCTCACGACTTCCACCGTGTCGTCGAGCCCGGCGACCTCGAGCCGCCCCTGTTCCTGGGGGAAGGCCCGGCGGACCAGGAAGAAGCCGAACACGGTGAAAGCCAATGCGAGAATCAGGACAGCCACCAGGATCCGTCGCAGCCAACGCATTACCGGCAGAGCATAAGTGCGGATCTGTGATTGAGACGGAGGACATCTAGCGTTCGGTCATGCACCGACGAATCGCAACTGCACTTGCGGTCCTCTTGGTGGTGGCGGCTTGCGGGGGCGGGGATGCTGTGTCGACCACGACGCTGGCGCCTGTTCCCACGGTGGCCCCGACCACGACCACAACCTTCCCGACCTCCACTACGACAACGGAGCCGATCACCACGACCACCGCCGGGTCACCCACCACGACCGGCCCTGAGATCGACGTGTACTTCGAGCAGGGCGGGCAGATCGTCGGGCCCGATCAGTTCAGTGTCACGGTCGGCGACCAGGTCTCGATCTGGGTCCTCTCGGACTCCGACGAGGAGATCCACGTCCACGGCTATGACGTCTCCTTCGATGCCAAGGCGGGTGTCCCGATAGAGATCACACTGACCGCCGATGTGCCCGGGATCTTCGAGGTGGAACTGGAAGAGACGAGTACGCTGCTCTTCGAGGTCGTGGTGAATCCTTGACCCGGTCCGACTCGATCCCGCTGTCCGGCGTCACGCCCAGGTGACGAGAGGGGCCGGGGACACGAAGCGACGCCTCGGGTTCGTGGCGGGCGCCGCGTCGGTTCTCTTCCTGCTTGCGCCTGGGGTTGCCCTGGCCCACGGCATAGGTGGCCGGCTCGACCTCCCGGTGCCCGTCAGCTATTTCATCGCCGGCGCCGCCGTCGTTCTCGTGATCAGCTTCGTCGCACTTGCCCTTCTCTGGCCCGAGCCGCGGTTCCAGGATGGTCCACATCACGAGCCGGCACGTTTGACGGTGCGGAGAGGATGGTTTCTCCCGACGCTCGGGGTGATCGGCCTGCTGCTGGTCGTCGGGCAGTTGTTGCCCCCACTCCTCGGTCTGGACGTCGACCCCTCTCGCCCGACCATCGCGCCCGTGCTGATCTGGGTGGTCTTCTGGCTGGTGATCCCGTTCGCCGGGGTGTTCGTCGGCAATTGGTATGCCGACATCAATCCATGGCGGACCCTCGGCCAGTCGCTCCGCGTGGGACGGGCGGAGCGGGTATGGGTGATCGAGCGAGTGGGGATCTGGCCGGCCGGGGTCCTGCTGCTCGGCTTCACCTGGCTCGAGTTGGTGAGCCCGGATTCGGGGTCGCCGGTGACGCTGGCGGTCGCCGCGCTGGTGTACACACTCTTGATGATGGCGGTCATGGCCTTCTCCGGACTGGAGACGGGTCTGGGCTCGTTCGATGCGTTCACCCCATACAACCGCCTGATTTCCGCGATCTCTCCCCTCGGGCGCAGGGAGGACGGTCGCCTGCTCTGGAGGGGTTGGCTCCGCGCCCTCACCGTCGTCCCCGCGTGGAGAGGTCTGGCCGCCTTCGTAGTCATCGCGATCGGGACGGTGTCCTATGACGGCGCCTCGGCGACGACCTGGTTCCGCTCCACATTCGGCGGATTGACCGAATCGACGGGCGGCCAGACTCTGCTGTTGGTGTCGGCGGTGCTCGTGATAGGAGCCGCCTACTGGCTCGCCTCCGCTGCCGCCGCCCTCATGGTGGGAGACGAATGGACCGCCAACCGGGTCGCTTCCCGCTTTGCCCACACGCTGGTCCCGATTGCCCTTGCCTATGCGGTGGCTCATTACTTGACCCTGATCCTCTTCGAAGGCCAGCAACTGGTCGCCGCCGTGTCGGATCCATTCGCTCTCGGATGGGACCTGTTTGGCACGGCGGACCGCAAGGTCGACTTCTTCATCACGGCCGCCGAGCCCATCTGGTACATCCAGGTGGGCGTCATCGTCTCAGGGCATGTCCTGGGTGTGATACTGGCGCATGACCGGGCGCTCACCGACTTCGGGCGGGGCGCGGTCCGTTCTCAGTACGCGATGCTTCTACTTATGGTTGCCCTCACGACTCTTGGACTGTTGATCCTCTCCGGCTGATGACGGTATTCGCGCACTATTGGGGCATCGATGAGGTTGGCATCTTCGTCGTCCCGGCCATTCTCGCCATCGTCGCCCTCCGCTGGGCGGAGCGAAAGGCGAGACGGGCCGCAGCAGACAAGGATGCCGGAGAGAACACCGAGGAGAAGACCGATGTCGAGTGAAGGGCGAGAGGTGACGGTCCCGTTGATCGCCGACCCCCGCGCTCCTGGAGTCTCCCGTTCCCGGGTGGCCGCCTACTTCGCACTCACCAAGCCCCGGATCATCGAGTTGCTGCTGATCACCACCGTGCCCGCGATGGTGCTCGCTGCGGGGCGCTGGCCGGGCACGTGGCTGGTGGTGGCGACGTTGATCGGGGGATCTCTATCTGCCGGGGGGGCCAACACCCTCAACAACTACATCGATCGGGATATCGACCAGGTCATGAGGCGTACCAGCTCGAGACCGCTGGCCCGCCACGAAGTCCCGCCGCGGAACGCCCTCGTCTTCGGTGTCGTGCTCGGGGTGGCCGGCTTCATCTGGCTCTGGGTCACCACCAATCTCCTCGCGGCAGCGATCTCGACGGGAGCTCTTCTCTTCTACGTCTTCGTCTACACGCTCCGGTTGAAACGCTCGAGCAGCCAGAACATCGTGATCGGTGGTGCGGCCGGCGCGGCTCCGGTGTTGGTGGGATGGGCCGCGGTGTCCGGTGACCTCGCCCTCCCTTCGTGGATCATGTTCTTCATCGTCTTCTACTGGACTCCGCCGCATTTCTGGGCGCTCGCAATCCGGTACAGGGAGGACTACCAGAGGGCGGGCGTCCCGATGCTCCCGGTGGTGGCAGGCGTCGAGGCAACCACGAGAAAGATGCTCCTGTACACCGGTCTGATGGTCGGGATCAGCCTCCTTCTCGTCCCTGTGGCCGGGATGCGCTGGGTCTACCTGGCCGCGGCACTCGGTCTCGGCGGGTGGTTCCTCTGGGACACTTGGCGGGTGTACCGGCGTCCCGAGGATGCAATGCGCCTGTTCACGACCTCCACCGTCTATCTCTCGGCTCTGTTCGCCGCATTGATGTTGGACGTCCTCGTGCGATGAGACGTCTGGTCTTCCTCCTTGCCCTCGTTCTCGCCCTTGGCGCCTGCGGGTCCGACGAGGTCGCGCCGTTCGCGGTGATGGCCTCGGCCAACGGGAGCGTCGGAGTTGGGACGCAACGGGTCATGATCGCCCTGGTCGACCCCGAGACCGACGAGTTCCTTGCCTCCCCGGACAGGGAGGCGACGTTGACGCTTCGCAACGAGGACGGATCTCCACTGGGCACGTACCCCATGGAGTTCCTCTGGACCGTGGAAGACGTCAGGGGGCTGTATGTGGCCTGGCCCGAGATCCCCGAGGCTGCCACCTATCAGGCCACGGTCGATGCTGAGGGTCTGGCCACCGCCGGGCCGGTCGGATTCGTTGCCTTCGAGGACTCCCCGTTGATCCAACCCGGGGAGATGGCTCCTGCCTCGGTGACCAGGACCGAGGCCGAATTCCCCGACCTCTCCATCATCAGCTCGGATCCCGATCCGGACCCCGCCATGTATGAGCTGAGTGTGTCGGAGGCCGTCAGCAATGGGACCGCGTCGGTGATCGTCTTCGCCACCCCGGGTTTTTGCGTATCGACCACATGCGGGCCTCTCCTCGATCAGGTCAAGGCTCTTCGCACCGACTATCCCGAAATCGACTTCGTGCACGTCGAGATCTACGAGGACCTTCAGGTGGAGTCGACCGACGATCTCACCGTGGTGCCGGCCGTGTCGGAGTGGGGTCTGCCATCCGAACCATGGGTGTTCGTGGTCGACGCGTCGGGAGAGGTGACGGCGGCCTTCGAAGGCGCTGCTTCCGACGCGGAGTTGACCGGCGCGATCGACGCCGTGGCGTCGTGATCGTCGTAGCCGGGTGAAGTTGTTCGGTCGTTTCGCGAGTCCGTATGATGCCGAGCCGATGTCCCGGTCCCGATTTTCCCTGGTCCGCATAGCCGCCCTCGTTGGCCTCGTCCTCCTGCTCGGTGCCTGCTCACTGATCGGGATCGACGATGCCCCGCTCACGACTTTTGAACCAAAGGGGCCTTTTGCGGAGAGGATCGACAACCTCTTCTGGCCGGTGTTCTGGATCGCAACCGGGATCTTCGTCCTGGTCGAGGGTGCGATCCTGGTGGCGGTCTTCCTGTTCAGGGATCGTCACCAGGCCAAAGAGGCAAAACAGCTGCATGGGAGTCCCAAACTCGAGGTGCTGTGGACGGTCATCCCCGCACTGATCCTGGCCGGGGTGGCGGTGCCGACCACCGCAGCCGTCTTCGACCTGACCGAGTGCGGCACCGACGCCATCGAGATACAGGTCATCGGACACCAGTGGTGGTTCGAGTATCACTACCCCGACGCGGACATCACCACGGCCAACGTCATGGTCATACCTGCGGGAGAGGAGGTGTGTGCCCGGATGACTTCGGACGACGTGATCCACAACTTCTGGATCCCGGCCTTGAACGGCAAGCGCTACCTCATCCCGGGGCAGACGACCGAGCTTCGGCTCGAGGCATACGAGCCCGGTGAGTACTGGGGCCATTGCGCCGAGTTCTGCGGGCTCTCCCACTCCTTGATGCGGGCCCGGGTGGTCGCCCTCGATCCATCCGCGTACCAAGCCTGGCTCGAAGCCCAGCAGGAGGGGGCACCGGTGCCTGAGGAGGGGACCCCGGAATGGGACGGCTATCAGGTGTTCCAGAACAAGGGGTGCACCCAGTGCCACACCGTCCGCTTCGAGGACGACTCCATGTCGCTCGTCGTGGCGGAGGGGGCCTTCAATGGGCCGGAGTTGACCCATTTCGCCTCACGGGGTGTCTTCGCCGGCGCCATCCTCCCCGAGGAGGGTCAGGACCGCGAGGATGCACTCGGTCAATGGCTGGCCGACCCGCCGAACACCAAACCGGGGAGCTTCATGCCGAACCTGGCCCTGACCCAGCAAGAGATCGACGACTTGATCGCATGGTTGGAGAGCAACGAATGACCGCAACCGCCGAACGCCCGACGACCACCATTTTTCGGCGCCCGTCGTCGACGACCGGGTTGTGGTCGTGGCTGACCACTGTCGATCACAAGCGGATCGGGATCATGTACGGCTATGCCGCGTTCTCCTTCTTCCTGATCGGCGGCATCGAGGCGTTGCTCCTCCGGATCCAGCTTTCCCAGGCCAACGCCGAGTTCCTGACCGCGGGGGCCTACAACGCATTGTTCACGATGCACGGGACCACGATGATCTTCCTCTTCGTGATGCCGGCCTCGGCAGCCTTCATGAACTATCTGCTGCCTCTCCTGATCGGGGCGCGGGATGTCGCCTTCCCCCGTCTCAACGCACTCTCCTGGTGGATCTTCGTTTTCGGTGCCATCTTCCTCTACTCCACCTTCTTCTTCGGCACCTCGCTGGCGCCGGTGGGGGTCGACGGGATCGGTGGCATCGATGGCAACCTTGCCGCAGGGGGAGGGCCCGGGACCTTCAACTTCCTCGCTGACTCACCCGATGGGGGCTGGTTCGGGTACCAGCCGAATGCTGGGCCGCTCTACTCGGCCGGGACAGCGATGGACTACTGGGCCCTCGGCCTCCAGATCGTCGGGCTCGCCTCGCTTGTCTCATCGGTGAACTTCGTGGTCACCGTGCTCAACATGAGGGCCAAGGGGATGCGTCTCCTCAGGATGCCTGTGTTCGCCTGGATGACAACAGTCACCTCCTTCCTGCTGCTCTTCTCCCTGCCGATCATCGCGGTTGCCCTTTTCATGGTCACCTTCGACCGTCAGTTCGGCTCGCTCTTCTTCGCCGCGACAAACGGGGGAGACCCGATCCTCTGGCAGCATCTGTTCTGGCTGTTCGGCCATCCCGAGGTGTACATACTGATCCTGCCGGCGATGGGGATCGTCTCCGAGATCCTCCCCACCTTCTCACGCAAGCCGCTGTTCGGGTACTCGGCGGTGGTGTTCGCCGGTGCGGCAATCGCCTTCCTCGGTTTCGGGGTCTGGGCCCACCACATGTTCTCCTCGGGGATAACGCCGGTGGCCCAGGCGGCTTTCGGCCTCGCAACGATGACCATCGCCATACCCACGGGGATCAAGATCTTCAACTGGCTGGGCACGATGTGGATGGGTCGAATCCGGCTCACGACGGCCATGCTCTTTGCAATCGGGTTCGTCGCGATGTTCACGATAGGAGGGCTGTCGGGGGTCACCCACGCGGTCGTCCCGTCCGACTGGCAGCAGACCGACACCTACTACATCGTCGCCCACTTCCACTATGTGATCTTCGGTGGCGCCATCTTCGGGTTGTTCGGAGGCATGTACTACTGGTTCCCGAAGCTCACCGGGCGTCTCATGAATGAGAAGCTGGGCAAGACCCACTTCTGGCTGATGCTCCTCGGATTCAACCTCACCTTCGCCCCGATGCACTGGCTGGGCCTTCAGGGGATGGTCCGGCGAACCTGGAAATACGCGCCGGAGACCGGTCTCGAGCCGTGGAACGTCGCTGTCACCATCGGGGCGTTCATCATCGCCCTGTCGATCCTGGTGTTCATCTACAACTGGTTCACCAGCCGCCGCCGGGGGCAGGAGTCCGGGCTCGACCCCTGGGATGCGCGCACCGTCGAGTGGATGGTCCCCAACCCCACACCCGAGTACAACTTCGCGGTCCCTCCTGTGGTCGGCAGCCTCGATCACTTCTGGCACCTGAAATACGATCAGGATGCGGAGGGCAGGGCGGTGCGCAAGCCGGATGGCGACGAAATCGTTGCGCGGATCGAATATGAGCAACTCAACCCGGCAGAGCCCATCCACCTCCCCAACCCCTCCTATTTTCCCGTGTTGGTCGCCCTGGGCCTCCCGATCATGTTCTATGGGATCATCTATCACGAGACGCTGTGGGGCAAGGCGCTCATCGCGGTGGGGGCGATCATCACCCTCGGGTCATTGATCGGCTGGGGCATGGAGCCGCTCGAGGAACCGCATCACGTCGAGCACGAGGACCACGATCAGGTCGGGGAGGCCTCTTTCGATGGCTGATCTCGCCCACGAGATGGATCTCGGCCACCCCGAGCACGAGTCGACCGGCATCGACAACCGGAAACTGGGGATGTGGGCGTTTCTCAGCTCCGAGTTCCTCTTCTTCGGGGCCTTGATCTCCAATTACCTGCTCTACTCGAATCGAGCCGGTTTCACTGGCGTCTACCCGTCCGAGATCTACGACATCCCCTTCACCTCGGTGAGCTCCTTCGTCCTGTTGATGAGCTCGCTGACCATGGTGCTGGCCCACAACGCCCTGAGCCGTGGCGATCAAGGCGGCACCAGGACCTGGCTGTTCGCCACGGCCGCGCTCGGCGCGGTCTTCCTCGGCGGGCAGGTATTCGAGTTCACCGAGTTCATCACCCTCTACGACATGAAGCTCACCACCAACCCGGCCGCATCGGCCTTCTACCTGCTCACCGGGTTCCACGGCACGCACGTCGCCATCGGGGTGATCATGCTGCTGTCGCTGTGGGGGATCTCTCGCCGACAGGGCGAGCTCAGCGAGAAGCACGGGATGAATCTCGAGCTGGTCGGCCTCTACTGGCACTTCGTCGACATCATCTGGATCGTCATCTTCACCGTGGTGTACCTCCTCTCGGTGCCGCCGGCATGAATGTCGAAGAGCACACCCATCACCCGACTCCGGCCCAGTACTGGAAGATCGCGGTCGTACTGGGCGTGCTCACCGCCATCGAAGTGGCCATGTACTACATCAATGACGCCTACAACCTCGGTGCGCTGAACGCGGTCCTGCTCATCATCCTGGCGGGGTTGAAGTTCGTGATCGTGGTCGGGTTCTACATGCATCTGCGCTACGAGAAGCCGACCCTGAATCGATTCTTCACCGCTGGCTTCATCCTCGCCATGGCCCTCTACACCGTGGTTCTGACCGCGATGGGGGTCATCGCCATCCGGGGCGCCTGATGCCGTTGCCCGCCTGGCACCCGCATTTCGAGCTCTGGGTCCTCGTCTTCCTGCTGGCCTATGGCTACTGGTATGCAGACCGGAGGCTTCGGCCGCTGGTGGCCCCGGAGGCACCCGGTGCCAGCACAGGCCAGAAATGGCAGTGGTATGGCGCAGTCTTCGCCCTCTGGCTCGTGTCGGGCTGGCCGATCCACGACCTGGGGGAGACTGCCTTGTTCACCGCCCATATGGTCGAGCACATGGTGATCGCGCTCGTCGTGCCACCGCTCCTCCTGCGCGGTGCTCCCCGTTGGCTGGCCGACGCGACCATCGGTCGTCCCGAGGTCTCCCGCTGGATCCGACCCCTGGCGAGACCGGTGACAGCGTTCGTCTTGTTCAACACGACCTTCATCCTCATCCATTGGCCGGACCTCGTCGGTTGGATGCTGGCCAACAGGTCGATCCACTTCGCCGTCCATGCCTGGCTGTTCGCTGTCTCCTTGTTGATGTGGATGCCGGTCTTCTCGCCCACGCCCGCCATTCCCCGGCTGTCCCCACCCGGCCAGATGTTCTATCTGTTCCTTCAGTCGCTGCTGCCGACGATCCCGGCGTCCTTCCTCACCTTCTCCACCGTGGCGATGTACCCGGTGTACGGGGAGGCCGCCCTGGCATACGGAATGACGGCCGTGAGTGACCAGACGATCGCCGGGGTGGTGATGAAGATCGGTGGTGGCCTTCTCCTCTGGGGAACCATTGCCACCATATGGTTTCGTTGGACCAGGCAGGAGGAGGAGTGGGAGCGTTTCGAGTCCACCCTCCGGGTTCCCTGACGGCTGCCCGGCCGGGAGCCTGACATGCGGGTCTTTGCATCCCTCTTCAGGGTCCTCGTTGTCGTCGTGATCGGACTGGTGGTGCTTTCCTGTTCCCAGACCTCCGGGACGGCGCGCGGCATGATCGTCTCCGTGGAGGGCACCATCGACGAGGTGACTGCATTCTCGATGCTCGTCGAGGGGGAGGAGCTGGAGTTCGTCACTGTCGAAGGTGCCGACTACGGCTTCCCCCTGTCGCACCTCCGCGAGCACCAACGGACCGGTGACCCCGTATTGGTGGAGTGGGAACTGGTAGGTACCGTTAGGCGGGCGCTGAGCCTGGTTGACGGGTAAAGGCCGACATCAACCCAGAGCAGAGAAAAATGCCGACCGAGCTACCCCGAGGGCACTTCTTCCTCCCCGGTCCCACCGAGGTCCATCCGGATGTGCTGTCGGCACAGACCCGGCCCATGATCGGTCACCGGGGGAGCGCCATCCAGGAGCTCCTCGAGTCGCTCCAGGCAGGGCTCAAGGAGGTTTTCCTCACCCAGCGGCCGGTCATTGTCTCCACCTCATCCGCCACCGGTCTCATGGAGGCCGCAGCTCGCAACGGCGTCGCCGAAGGCAAGGTCCTCAGCATGGTGAACGGCGCCTTCTCGGCGAGATTCGGCGAGATCGCCATGGCCTGTGGGCACGAGACCGAGTTGTGGACGGTCGACTGGGGCTGGTTCCACGAGCCGGCCGAGCTCGAGGCGAGACTGGCCAGGGGCGGCTATGACGCGGTCACGGTGAGTCACTCCGAAACCTCGACAGGGGTGCTGCAGGACCTGAAGGAGATCGCCCGAGTCGTCGCACGTCACGAAGACGTGATGCTCTTGGTCGACTCGGTGACGGGGCTGGGGGGCACCGAGGTCCGCACCGACGACTGGGGAATCGATTTCGTCCTCACCGGTTCCCAGAAGGCACTGGCACTTCCTCCCGGACTGGCTTTCGCCGTTGCCTCCCCGGCGATGATGGACAGGTCAGCGGTGGCAATCAACAAGGGCTACTACTTCGATCTCGTGCCACTGATGAAGTCCCTCGAAGGGTTCCAGACTCCATCCACGCCGGCCATCTCGCTCCTCTACGCGTTGGAGGCCCAGTTGGAGCGGATCAAGGAGGAAGGCGTCGAGAATCGGTGGGCCCGACATGGGGCAATGCAGCGGGCGACCATCGACCGGATCGATGCGATGAGGTCAGATGGAATCGACGTGGAAGTCCTGGCCCCGGAGAGTCACCGCTCCCCCACCGTCACCTGTGTCATCCTGCCCGAGACAACCACCGGGCCCGAGGTCGTGGCGGCGATGCGGGACCGGGGATGGGTGGTCGGCGGCGGTTACTCCCGCATGAAGGAGACCTCGATCCGCATCGGGCACATGGGCGACCACAACCTCGATGACCTCCTCGTTCTTCTCGACGACCTGGAAGAAGTGCTCCGTTGACCTCGACGTTCAAGGTCGTCGCCACCGATCGAGTCGCACGCGAGGGTCTGACTCCATTACAAGAGGATGAGCGCTTCTGGGTCGTGCGCTTCGAGGACTCGTCCGACCCCGAGTTCGGTGTCGAGCTCGAGACGGCGGTAGGCCTCATAGTCCGCAGCGCCACCACCGTCGACGCGGCGATGTTGGAGCGCGCTCCCGACCTCAAGGTCGTGGGCAGGGCCGGGGTGGGGGTGGACAACATCGACGTTGAGGCTGCTTCCGAGCGGGGCGTTGCAGTCATGAACGCACCGGCCGGCAACACGATCGCGGCGGCGGAGTTGACCATGGCCCTTCTTCTGTCCGCGGTTCGCCGGGTCGCCGAGGCCGATCGTTCGGTCCGTGCCGGTGGATGGGAGAGATCCAGGTTCCAGGGAGTGGAGATGCGGGGCCGCACCCTGGGAGTCATCGGCGCAGGCAGGATCGGCAGCGCAGTCGCCGAACGGTGCCAGGCATTCGGGATGAAGGTGATCGTTCACGATCCCTATCTGCCGGCAGATCTGCTCGAAGCCATGAGGTTCCCCATCGTGGGGTTGGGGGAGTTGCTGGAGACGGCCGATGTGATCACCCTGCACGTCCCGTTGAACGACGAGACCAGGGGCCTCATCGGGGAGCCGGCCTTGGCGCGGATGAAGCCCGGAGCCTTCGTCGTCAACGTCTCCCGCGGCGGTGTGATCGACGAGACCGCCCTGGCCGCGGCCCTGGTCGAGGGCAAGATCGCCGGAGCCGGGCTAGATGTCTTCGAGACAGAGCCGCTCCCGGCGAATAGCCCTCTGCTGTCCGCTCCGAATCTGGTGCTCACCCCCCACCTCGGCGCCTCAACCCAGGAGGCCCAGGTTCAGGTGGCTCTCGAAGTGGCGACGAGCCTGCGGGCCGCGCTGGCCTTTGGCGACGTGTCCTCGGCGATCAATGCAGCCGCGATCGCCCGGGCAGCCGGTCTGAGCTGAATCAGCCGATCTGGAGCACGACGGCCGCCTCGGCGTCCGCCGCTGGCTCTTCGTGCTCTTCCTCCGGGCTCATGGCGAGGAACACGGCGAGGATGAACACGAGGACCGTCCCGATCCCGATCAATGCGACCATCACCTCGCCGAAGCTGAGCTTCACATTGGGTTTGCTCCCCCCGAGGGTCGCAAAGGCCAGGATCCCGGACGCGGTGATGATGCCCACGATCGCCGCACCGCCCGAGGTGAGGTGGTTGGACTCGATGAGCAGCCATGCGAATGGGATGACCAGCAGGAGGAGGATGATGATCCCGGTGAGGGGGATGCCGAAGGCGGCGCCGAGACGGCGCCTGACCTGAGCGACCTCCTCATCGTCGTCCTCGCTCACCGCCACCGGCACGCCAAGTGCCTGAGTTACCGCAGCGGTGAGGCCACCAAGCAATGCTCCACCCATCAGCATGACGGCGAAGGTGGGGAGAACGGGAAGCTGCACCATCCCCTCGACCCCTTCGACCGGGGTTCCGAACCCACTGGTGAGTGCGGCTCCGGCAAGGACCCCGAGGAGCAGGCCGATGAGCGCACCCAGCCACGCGGTCGAGCTCGGCTTGCTGTTCAGCTGCATTCCGGGGTTGGCCCATGAAGCGGCGGCTCGGGAGAGGGAAGCTGCAACGGCCCCAAAGACCAGGCTGATCAGCGCGGCTCCGATGATGACGTTGTTGGTGGTGGCCTGGATGACCGTGGTGAACGTCTCCTCGCCGATGACCGTGGCGTTAGCGGCCCAACCGGCAGTGGCGACGACAAAACCGACGAGACCAAGGCCGGCGCCGGTCCAGGCCCCGACCCTCATCGCAGTGCGAACGCGCCGACCGAAAGAGATCGGCTCCAATCTCGGCTCCGGCTCGGCCACGGCCACGGCTGCAGCCGGGACAAGCGGCTCAGGGGATGCGAGAGGCTCGGGAGCGGCGGCGACTGCCGCGGTCACCACCTCCGGTGCCTCCGGAGCCGCAGTCTCGACACTCGGGGCAGCGGGCGCTGCGGCGGCGACAACGGTCGCCCCTCCGGCCCAGGCGGCCAGGATGTCGTCTACCGAGGTGCCGTTGGCGGTGGCACGGGCGGCGGCCGAGCGCTGAACGAGGGGCTCGGGAATATTCAGAGCCGAGGCTGCAGCCGTCAACAGGTCGCTCACGGTTGGGCACAATAGCGGGGGTGGCCCGAACCCTCGCCTGCGACGGGGCTGAGTGTGCATTTGCCCGAGGTCGCGATCGGTGGTTGCACATGGCCGCAAGTACCCTTCCTCCCCGTGCTCGCCGTGATCAGCTACCCACCGATCCCGATCTGGGAGATCGGGCCGCTTCAGTTCTCGTTGCATGGGGTCTTCGCCGCTCTCGGCTTCGTCGCCGGGGCATGGCTGGCGACGAGGGAGATGGGCAAGCGAGGCTTCGACACCGTCAAGTACCAATCGGTCCTGACCTGGGGGCTGATTGGCGCCCTGATCGGCGCCCGCTATTTCACCGCACCCGCTCAGATACTCGGCGGCGCATCTCTGGCCGAGGCACTGAACCCGATTCGGGGCAACTTCTCCATCATGGGAGGCTTCGCCGGGGGCATCCTCGCTGGTGGCGTCCGGATGCGGCAGGTGGGCCTTCCCATTCTGCCGACGCTGGACATGTCTGCCTTTGGCCTGGCTCTCGGGACGGTCGTGGGCCGTATCGGCGACCTGGCCATCGTGGAGCACTTGGGCCGGGCGACGTCTGTCTGGTGGGGTTATGGGATCAAGCCCGGTTATGACGTGGCTCCTGCTCACGACGCTCTCGAGTGCATCGAGGCGACAGTCGGTGCCGATGGGTTCTGCGGCATCTTCCACCATGCCGCCCTCTACGACCTGGTCGGCGCCGCTGTGCTGCTCGGCTTGCTCTATCTCCTCTATCGCCGCGTTGAGCTGCGCTACGGGCAGCTCTTCTTCGCATGGATGACCTGGTATGGAGTCCAACGCTTCCTGATCGACTCGTTGCGTTTTGGCAGCGGGGACGCCACGATCGGTGCCCTCACCTGGAATCAGTTGAGCGGGCTTCTGGCCGGTCTCGGTGGCCTGACCGCCATCTGGTGGTTGGGTAGGAACCAACCGATCGCCTCTCCCGAGGCGGATCGGCGGTTGGTGGCTGTCGGAGTGTCGGAGGACGAGGAGTAGGCGGTATCAGCGACGCCTGCGGCCGATCAGCCAGCCGGCCACGAACCCGAGCACGGCCGCGATGGTGAGGGACACCCATAGCGACATGGTCATATCGACGAAGAGGAGCGACACGTTGGCGTCCTCTGTGTTGCTGGCGATGAATACCGCGACCAGGATCACGATCACCACTCCGATCCAGACCCTGGGTGAGACGCCTCTCTCGTTGGGGGACTTGTCGGTCATCGCACGCCTTTCTGTTTGAGTTGCGGAGGAACGATACGCAGACGGCTCAGGGGCCCGCCGGTCAGAACGACCAGAAAACCGGGACGAGCAGCACCGCCGCCGCCATGAACAAGAGCAGCATCGGGATCCCCAAATTCTTGTAGTCGCCGAACTGGTACCCGCCGGGGCCCATCACCATCAGGTTCACCGGGGTGGCCACCGGGGTGAGGAAAGCGGCGGCGGCGGCGATGGTCAGTGTCATGAGGACGGGGCGCACCGATATGCCCATGTCCCCGGCAGCGGTGATCGCGATCGGGATCATGATGAGAGCCGTGGCCATGTTGCTGATCAACTGCCCGAACAACGCAGTGAGGACGAACAGGCCGAGCAGGAGTGCATAGGGGCCTGCATCACCCACGACATCTACGAGGAGTTGGGCGAGGTCGTCGGCGTATCGTTCCGACCTGTATGCGACAGTAGTGCGTGCTATGACCGACAGGTCCCCCTACGATGGAGGGGTCTCACCCAGGGTCTGGATCGGAGTGGTGATCGTGATCCTGGTCGCGGTATTCATCGCCAGCAACACAGAG
>Ga0105100_10000034_pt1 | contig 66909 bp, 74 predicted proteins | sample PPLLak12cMay2015_2_FD_87033 | JGI IMG/M metagenome (GOLD analysis project Ga0105100, IMG submission 87033) | Freshwater sediment microbial communities from Prairie Pothole Lake near Jamestown, North Dakota, USA - PPLs Lake P8 Core (1) Depth... | ecosystem: Environmental > Aquatic > Freshwater >... | reverse complement strand
TCGACGTCCTACTGTGACCTGTCAGCACGGTTGGGTTCGGGGTCCTGCCGGAGCGGGCTTCCCTTCCGTCCACCGTTAACCTGTCAGCGTCCCTTTTGGGGGGTGGTGTAACCGGTAGCACAGCAGGTTTTGGTCCTGCCGGAGCGGGTTCGAGTCCTGCCCCCCCAGCGTCGAACACTGAGAGGTCCCGCTTGTCGATCCATGTCGTCGTACTCGCCGCAGGGCAGGGGAAGCGGATGATGTCCGACCTTCCCAAGGTCGCCCACATGGCGGCAGGGAGGACCTTGATCGGGTGGGTGCTCAAGGCGGTCCGCCCGCTTCATCCGAAGAGCACGGTGGTCGTCGTTGGTCACGGTGCGGAAAGAGTCGATCCGCACCTCCCCGAAGACGTTGTGGCGGCGGTGCAGGAGGAGCAACTGGGGACCGGGCATGCCACCCGGGTTGGCCTGGAGGCCCTGCGTGAAGTCGCCGCTGACGACACCATCCTGGTCCTCTACGGGGACATGCCGCTCCTCACCTCAGAACTGCTGACCCGTCTGGCTGACCGACCCCGCGACGTGGCGGCCCGGATGGTGACGGCCGAGTTCGACGATCCCACCGGTTATGGCCGGGTGGTGCGCAACGATGTCGGCATGGTGATCGAAGTCATCGAGGAGAGGGACTGCGACGACGCCAGCCGCGCGATCCGTGAGATCAACGCAGGGTCCTATGCATTCAAGGCCAAGGACTTGATCGATGCGCTCGGCGGCGTCTCGAACGAGAATGCGCAGGGCGAGTATTACCTGACCGATGTGATCGGGATCCTCGTCGGGCGAGGAGAGCGTTTGGAGCCGGTGACGGCGACACCCGAGGAGGTGATGGGCATCAACTCTCAGGATCAACTGGCCGAGGCGAGGAAGCTTCTACAGGTTCGCACCAACCGTGCCCTCATGGAGTCGGGGGTCTGGATGCTCGACCCGGATCGCACCTATATCGACGACACGGTGCAGGTTGCGCCCGGGGTGAAGATCTATCCCGGGGTGCATCTCGAAGGCACCACGACGGTGGGGCCGGGGGCCAGGGTCGGGCCCGATGTCTTTGCGCTGGACTCCCAGATCGGGCCGGGCTCGACCGTCTGGTATGCGGTGTTGCGCGGTGCCGAAGTGGGCGAGGGGTGCGAGGTCGGACCCTATGCATCTCTGCGACCGGGCACCGTGCTCGAGAAGGGGGCCAAGGTGGGCACCTTCGTCGAGACGAAGAACACGACGCTCGGTGAGGAGGCGAAGGCACCCCATCTCTCCTATCTCGGCGACGCAACCATCGGCGCCCGATCCAACATCGGGGCCGGATCGATCACCTGCAACTACGACGGGTACCAGAAGCATCAGACGACCATCGGCGAGGAGGTCTTCATCGGGTCGGACACGATGCTGGTGGCGCCGCTGACGATCGGGGATCGGGCGGTTACCGGGGCAGGCTCGGTGATCACCAACGACGTCGAGGAGGGCGCTCTCGCCGTGGAGCGAAACGAGCAGCGTGACATCCCCGGCTACTCTCAACGGAGAGCCAACAGGCACGCGGCGAGGGAAACCGAGGACTGAGTTGGACATTGTCTCCCGCAATCGAATGATGCTCTTCACCGGGGGGGCCAACATCCCCTTGGCGGAGGAGGTGGCCGAGGTGCTCGGGGTGGCACTCGGCGAACTGGAGCGATCCCGGTTCGCCAACGGCGAGATCTACGTCCGGCCCGCAGAGAGCGTGCGTGGCGCCGACTGCTATGTGATGCAAAGCCACTGCGAGCCGATGAACGACAACATCATGGAGCAGTTGATAACCATCGATGCGCTCAACAGGGCCTCCGCCCGCCGGATCACGGCGGTCATGCCCTTCTTTGGGTACTCGAGACAGGACAAGAAGGTCCGGCCACGGGAGCCGATCACCGCACGCCTGGTCGGCGACCTGTTCATGACTGCCGGCGCCGACCGTCTGGTGTCAGTCGACCTGCACACCGGTCAGCTCCAGGGTTTCATTCACAAGCCGTTCGACTCGCTCACCGCCCTCCCGATCATCACCGACTACCTGTCCGCCCGGGTGGAGGGCCCGATCACGGTCCTCTCACCCGACGCCGGCGGTGTGAAGCGAGCGGAGCGGTATGCACGATTCCTCGACGCTTCTGTGGCCTTCGTCTACAAGCGACGTGACCCTGCACTTCACAACGTCTCGGCTGCCCTGGAGATGGCCGGGTCGGTCGAGGGCCGGCATGTGGTCATCGTCGACGACATCATCGATACCGCGGGCACCGTGACCAATGCAGCCGAGATGGTCCGTGCCCAGGGGGCGGCCAGCGTGCGAATCGCGGCAACCCATGGAGTCTTCTCTGAGCCGTCGGTCGACCTCATCAAGAACGCCCCAGTCGAGGAGGTCATCGTCACCAACACCCTGCCGGTTTCTCCCGAGATCCTCGAACTGGACAAGGTCCAGGTGCTGTCGATCGCGCCGATCCTGGCCGAGACTCTCTACGCGATCTTCATGGACACCTCCGTGTCCGAGATCTTCCTTGGCGAGAACGCTTAGAGCGTTCGCTACCCCTTCTGCTCTTCCTATGATCAGGAGCCAGTGAGCGCCCGTCACCGCCAACCTGCCTCGCCGGCCCAGGCCCGGCTCAGGGGCCTCATAATCGTCCTAATCGCCATCTTCCTGATTGCCTTCTTCTTCCTGCGCGGATTCGGCGGGGAGGACGAGCCGGGGGCCAGCACGGTTCCAGAGGCTGGAGGCCAATCCACCACATCGACGCCCGGCGGGACCGGTTCCACCACTCCCGGAGGATCCACCACCACCTCGGCCGGTGGCAGCACCGGCTCGACCAGCGATCTCGGTGCTCTGCAGGCAGTCAGGCTCGAGACCATCGCCCAGGACTTCCGTCAGCCGACCGTCATCACCGCCCCTCCTGGTGACGACCGTCTGTTCGTCGCGCAGAGAGTCGGGGTGATCAGGATCCTCGACGCCGACCGTCAGATGCTGTCCCCGGCGTTCATCGATCTTTCGGACCGGGTAATGGCCAACGGGATCGAACAGGGTCTTCTCGGCCTCACCTTCCACCCCGATTACGCGACCAACGGTCGCTTCTACGTCTACTACACGGACCAGGGCGGCCGGAGGCAGTTGTCCGAGTTCCAGGTGTCGGTGTCGGATCCCAACCTCGCCTCGCCCGACACCGAGCGGGTGCTCATCGAGCTCGAGCAGCCTGAGGACGCCTCCGACATTCGGCACTATGGCGGCCAGCTCAACTTCGGCCCCGACGGGTACCTGTGGTTCTCGATGGGGGACGGCGCCGATTCGAGGGATCAGGGCCAGGACCCCAATACCCTGTTCGGCACCGTTTCACGCATCGACGTGGACGGCGGCGACCCCTATGGGATCCCGCCGGAGAATCCCTTTGTCGACGGGGGAGGCGCCCCGGAGGTCTGGTCGTACGGCCTGAGGAACCCCTGGAGGTTCTCGATCGATCCGGTCGACGGTCTGATCTACATCGCCGACGTCGGCCATGCCGATCAGGAGGAGGTCAACGTCCTGCCCATCGCCGAGGGTGGCTTCAACCTCGGCTGGTCGGATATGGAGGGGACGCGTTGCTTCCACGTGCAGGAATGTGACCCCGCCGACTACACGTCTCCGGCGATCACTTATTCCCATACCGAGGGTTGCTCGATCACGGGGGGGTACGTCTATCGAGGCAGCGAAATCCCCGAGCTGGCCGGCACCTACTTCTACAGCGACTGGTGCAATCAATGGATCCGGTCGTTCAAGTTCGTCAACGGCCAGGTCACAGAGGACACCGACTGGACCGAGGATCTGGGCACCATCGGCCAGATCAACAGCTTCGGGCTCGGCGGGGATGGCGAGTTGTATGCGGTGACCCACGAGGGTGTGGTCGCCAGGTTCGTCGCCGACCGCTAGCCGCTCGCGGGATCGGTGGTCGACGATCGTCAGGCTCCTATCAGGTTCCTGATCGCCTCGACCAACACGCCGGGTGTTTCGTGGTGGATGTTGTGACCCGCGCCGTCGGCCACACGCACCAACCCATGTGACGACCTGGCGGCCAGCTCGTCCTGCATCTGCTGCCAGGCGATCTCGTATCGATCGTTCACCTCGTCGGCCACCCCGGGCGCGATCTGGGGGACCCCGTGTCGGATCACGATCGAGGGGATGTCACCGAGGAGCATGGGAGCGGCGGCCACCAGTGAGCGAACCGCCTGCCGACTCGCCTCCAACGACTCGTATTCCGACGCCACCGTGTCCAGGTGCACGGCGGTAGGTGAGGTGGCGATGCGGTAATCCTCGGCGAGGACCTCGGGAAACGTGCCTGGTGGCACAACCAACTCCGGCACCTCGACTCCAGACCGCGCGGTCTCGGCCATCTGTCTCAGCTGAGAGGCGACACCGGCGAGCACCGGCCCCGGGTCGAGCTCAGGCGGGAAGCGCTCCATTTGGTCCTCGTGCGCCCCATCGACGAGCACCACTCCGACCAGGTCGTCCGAGAACCTATGAGCGAACAGCTGCACGGCCAGGGAGGCGAAGGAGTGCCCGACGAGGAGGATGGGTGGTCGCACTCCGGCAGCGAGGAGTGTCCCGTGCAACTCTTCGGCCAAGGTCGCGGCATCCCGCGGGCGGGTGGACGGGGCACTGCCTCCCAGGCCAGGGCGGTCATGGGCGAAGGTCGCGCTGAACTCGGCCACTTCGGGCTGGACCAGGCCCCAGGTGAGCCCGACGTCGCCGATCGCAGACTCGAACACGACCGTCACCGACCCGGTGCCTGCCCGGTACACCCGGTGCATGGCATCACCGATGGCGAGCGTCCCGGCGACCACCTTCATGACCCGACCAGGGGTGTCCGTGACACGGTCCGACGATAACTGAGACTCCTCGATCCCGCCTCGGAGCGGATCAGCCGTTCGCGGGCAAGGTGATCACCTCTCCCGGATAGATGAGGTCGGGATCCCCTGAGCGGAGCCGTGCTCGATTGGCCTCGATGACAGCCCGCCAGTAAGGATCGACTTCGGCCGGCCCGGCCACCCGGCCCAGCACCCGGTCCAGATGGGCCTGGCTGATCCTCCATAGATGGTCACCCGGCTCGACGACCACCGAGCCGTTCGATGTCGGATGCTCCATCCACACCGGGACGAAGCTGGGACTCCCCGCGGGCTCGGCTGCGGCGACCGAGCTGATGAGCAACAGGACGATCGTGAGACCGAGGCGATTCCCCCACCCCATGACCCCAAGATACGGCGACGAGTTGGAGTTGAGAAGAGGGTTACGATGGCCTGGCAGGGAAGTCAGGAGCGGAATGAGAGTCCGTATCGGAATCACCGATACCAGCAAGGTCGTCGAGGTCGAGATCGACGACATGAAGGCGTTTCAAGACGAGATGGGGCGGGCCGTGGCGGAGGAGGGCCTCGCCTGGTTCACCGACATCAAGGGCCGGGTCGTGGGGATCCCGATGCGGAGCGTTGCCTTCATCGAGATCGAGGCGGCTGAGGGCGGGCCAGCCGTGGGGTTTGCCCCGGCGGTGTGAAGAAAGGGCGCCCGAGGGGCGCCCTTCTCAACTGATGAGCCGCCGGCTCAGATCGCGCGACGCCGGCGCTCGGCAAGCCACCGCTTGCGCAGGCGACGGCGGTCGTCCTCCGCGTAACCGCCCCAGACCCCAGACTCCTGGTTGGTCTCGAGGGCATATTGGAGGCAATCCTCCTGGACCGGGCAGGTCGAGCAGATGGCGATGGCGGCATCGATCTGATCGATCGCAGGGCCGGTGGTGCCGACCGGGAAGAACAGAGTGGGCTCGGAATCGCGGCACTCGGCCAGATCCCTCCAATCTGTGGTGATTGTCGTAAGCAAGAGCTTTTCCTCAACTTTGTGAGCTTTTTCACAAGCGTTCCCAGCCTTTGAAGACGGGGAACTGTGGATTTCCGGCACGAACGTTACTGTCCGGATCTCTTTCTGTAAACGGTTTTCTTGGGGGCGACGATGCAGCACATCCCGAAGGTGGTCGGTCATCGTGGCTGGCCGACCCGATTTCCCGACAACACAATGGCCGGGTTCATCGCGGCCGGCGAGACGGCCGACGCCATCGAGGTAGACGTGCGGCGCTGCTCGGATGGGAATTTGGTGCTCTCCCATGACCCGGTGATCGGCGACTTCGTGATTTCCGATCACCCTTGGTCGGTCCTTGGCGAGATCGATCTCGGGTCCGGGCACAAGCCCACCATGCTCGACGAGTTGATCGGCGGGCTTCCGGGTCTGCCCGTCCAGTTCGAGATCAAGAACCTCCCTTTCGAACCGGGTTACGAACCGGATCACCGTGTAGCTCTCGAGACGGCGGAGCGGGTGCGTCCGGGGGACATGATCACATCGTTCAACTGGATGTCACTGGCCGCCGTGCGCCAGGTGTTTCCCGAGGTGAGAACAGGTGTGCTGGTCGCCGCGTTTGTGGATTTCGAGACGGCGATCGCTGAATGCGTCACCGGCGGGCACATCGCCCTGCTCCCTTCGGTGTCGCTCCCCATGACGGTGATCACTCGGGGGCTCGATTGCGGGCTCGAGGTGTTCCCATGGGTGGTCAACGATGCGGACCTGGCGAGTGAGTTGGCCGGTCTCGGGGTGTCAGGCATGATTACCGATGACCCGGCCGTCGTCCGGGCCGCGGTCGGGAGGATCCCGTGAGCATCAGAGAAGAATTGGCACAGGAGCTGAAGGACGCGATCAGGGCCAAGGACGGCCCGCGCCGCGACGTGATCAGGCAGATCGAGACCGAGGTCGCGGTGACGAGAAGCCAGCCGGGGTTCACCGACGAGGTCGGCGACGACCTCTACCGCCAGGTCATCGGCTCCTACGTTAAGAAGATGGACAAATCGCGTCAGGAGTATGCCGATCTCGGGGAGAGGGGAGCGGCGATGGCGGAGAAGCTCGGCTTCGAGGTGGAGTACCTGGGCCGATGGCTCCCACAGAAGCTCGACGAAGCGGCCACCCGCGCCCTGGTTCGGTCGGCGATCGAGGAGCTGGGAGTGGTTGGGGACGAGAAGGCAGCGGGGCGTGTCACCGGCCGGCTGATGAAGGGGCACGGCGAGGATCTCGATGGCGGTCTGGTCAACCGGTTGGTCAGGGAGGAGTTGGCGCGCGGTTGAGCGTGCCCGACTTCGAGCCGATGTTGGCCACCAGGTGGCCTGATGCCTTCGATGACCCTGGGTGGTGGTTCGACGTCAAGTGGGACGGTTACCGCGCCGTCGTCTCCGCCGATGGAGGTCGGGTTCGGGCGCGCTCGCGCCGCGGGCTCGACCTCACCGGCCCGTTCCCGGAGCTGGCATCGCTCCCCATTCCCGACGGTGTGGCCGTCGATGGTGAAGTCGTCGCCTTCGATGAAGAAGGTCGACCGTCGTTCTCCAACCTCCAGCGCAGGACTGGCTTTGGCGGTCGTGGCACCGGAGCCGCGGTTGGGGTGAACCTCGTCGTGTTCGACCTGCTGTATCGAGACGAGAGCCTGGTGTCCCGACCCTACGAGGAGAGGATGGAGCGATTGGAGGCCCTTGGCCTCCAATCGCCGATCGTGGTCCCCGAGCCGACACCGGAGCACGGGAAGGCGCTCTTCGAGGTGGCGAAGGCACAGGGTCTCGAGGGCGTCGTGGGCAAGAGGCTCGGGTCGCCCTACCTACCCGGGCGCCGCTCGCCGGATTGGCGCAAGGTCGCGGTGACGCGCCGGCTGCGGGCAGTGGTCGGCGGCTATCTGCCCGGCGAGGGAGGACGGGCTTCGACATTCGGTTCGATCCTGGTCGGTCTTCATGACGAACAGGGTCTTCGCTGGATCGCCGCGGTGGGCTCGGGTTTCGATGATGCCACACTGCGAGCCTTCTCCGATCACCTCGGTCAGATGGAGCGTCCGACCACACCCTTCCACAACGAGGTGATCCTGCCCAGACCGACCCGGCCGGTATGGGTCGAGCCCGTCGTGGTGGTCGAAGTCGAGTACAAGGAGTGGACCCACGACCTCCATCTGAGGGCACCGGTGTACAAGGGAATCGAAATCGCCGACGCGGAGACGGTGACCTGGGCCGAGGAGGGGCCTGGCTAACCGGCCTTTGCCTTCTCGGTCTCCTTCGACTTGGTCGCCTCCACGGAGGCCTTCAAGGCCTCGAGCAAGTCGACCACCTTGGTCGGCTCGGGTGAGGTGGTGGCGATGATCTCCTCACCGGCGACCTTCTTGGCGGCCAGTTCCTCGATGACCTCTCTGGTCCGATCGACGTACGCGTCGGCATCGAATGGCTTGGTCAGGTTGTCGATCAGGGTGGCGGCCATCTCCACTTCTTCCGGCCTGATCTCGACGTTGGTCTCGAGTTCCTCGAACTCCGCCTCACGGAGCTCATCGGGCCAGTACATGGTCTCCATGACGATGACGCCATCGCGTGCCCGCAGCGTGGCCAGCTGCTGCTTCTCCCGGATCGACACCTTGGCGATCGCGACCCGACCCTTGTCCTTGAGAGCCTCCTCCAGGATCTTGTACGCCTTGATCCCCGTCTTCTCGGGTGCCAGGTAATACGACGACTTGTAGAACATCGGGTCGATCTCCGACTCGTCGACGAACTGGACCACATCGACAAGCTTGTTCCCGTCGGGATGGGCCGATTCGAGCTCCTCGTCGGTGAACACGACGTACCGGTCCTTCTCGAACTCGTAGCCCTTGACGATGTCGTCCCACTCCACCTCTGTGCCATCGGCCTCGGCGACGCGCTTGTAGCGGATCGGGGAGTGGTCGGTCTTGCGCAGTTGCTTGAACTTGGGCGTCTTGTTGTCGGTCGCGGTGTAGAGACCGACAGGGATAGTCACCAACCCGAAGTTGATTGCGCCCTTCCAGATGGCTCGCGGCATGTGGATGAGTCTATGGGATGAGGGTGACAAGAGTGTCGGGGCGACAGCTCCGGCCGACCGGCGTCTGTTCGCCACGAGGTGTTGTTGGTGGAGGATCGAGCCCGGTGTCGCCCGGTGAGGGGCGCCGCGTGGCGAAGTCGGCCGGCAAACAGACAGCGCTCCCGGCAGGATTCGAACCTGCGCACCCGGCTCCGGAGGCCGGTGCTCTATCCCCTGAGCTACGGGAGCGTCAGGAGAAGATCTTACCGGGAGCCCTCGACCTACCCTCCGTGCCGTGAAGTACGTCTCGACCCGTGGTGACGTCCCCGAACTGGACTTCGTTGGAGTGCTACTCGCCGGGCTCGCCCCCGATGGGGGTCTCTACGTGCCTGAGGAGATCCCGCCGCTGCCTGGTGGGTGGAGGGGGTGGTCGTATCAGCAGGCAGTCACCGCCACGTTGACCCTTTTCGGCGCCGAGCAGGTTGGCCCGATCGTGGCGCAGGCCTCGTCACGATTCGATCATCCCGATGTCGCCCCTCTGGCCGAGGTGGGCGACCGAATTGTTTTCGAGCTGTTCTGGGGCCCGACACTGTCCTTCAAAGACCATGCCCTCCAGGTCCTCGGACGTCTGCTCGACCGTGAGCTCACCTCCCCGGCCACGGTGCTCGGCGCCACCTCCGGCGACACGGGGTCGGCTGCGATCGAGGCATGCCGGGGGAGCGAGAACTTGAGGATCGTGATCCTCTACCCCGACGGGATGGTCTCGGAGTTCCAGCGTCGTCAGATGACCACCGTTCCGGACGACAACGTTCTTGCAGTCGCGGTGAGGGGGACGTTCGACGATTGCCAGGCGATGGTGAAAGAGGCCTTCCGGCATCACCCGGGCCTGCTCGCGGTGAACTCGATCAACTGGGCGAGAATCGCTGCCCAGACCGGTTACTACGTGTACCTCGGGGCGCGGATGGGTGAGCCCTTCGATGTGGTGGTACCGACCGGAAACTTCGGCAACGTCTACTCCTGCTGGGTCGCCAAGCAGATGGGTGTCCCCATCGAGCAGATCACCGTCGCCAACAACGCCAATCACATGCTCGCCAACCTGATCAAGACCGGTTCGATGGGGGAGGGTCGGGTGAGCCCGACGTTGGCTCCCGCCATGGACATCGGGGTGCCTTCCAACCTCGAGCGCTTCTCCGGGGATCCGGCTGCGGAGTTCGAGGCCGGCTTCGCCGAGGACGGGCAGATCATCGACACCATTGCCGATGTCGACAACCGCCACGGCTACCTCCTCGATCCGCATACCGCCGCTGCTTGGTTCGTGGGCGGCGAGAACCAGGGCGACCGTCGTCAGGTGGTGGTCGGCACTGCACATCCGGCCAAGTTCGCCGAGGCCGTCGTTCGGGCGGTCGGCCGTGATCCGGTCCCCCCACCGAGGTTCGCCGACCTGCTCTCCATGCCCGAGCGCCTGCTCCAGATCGAGCCCGAGGCTTCAGAGCTGGAGTGTCTCATCCGATAGTTCGTGTAGTCGCTGCTTTGACCAAACGCGGCAAACAGCTAGGATATGAACCGTTCACGGCGCCAAGGGACGCCGAAACGTTCCACTCACAGTCCTCATTCGAGGCATGCCCCATTGCCATGCGATGGTGCGTATCCCGGTCCGATTGAGCCCGCAAGGGACGATTCGCGAAGGATCCAATGACCACACGAGCTCAACTCCAGAGCAAGTCCATCGAAGAACTGCGACAGATCGCCGATGCCGTTGGCATCGAGACCGACGGTCTCCAGAAGTCGAAGTTGATCACCGCCCTCGTCGACGCCGGCCAGGTCATCGAGGCCTCGCCGACAGAAGACGTCGAGCTTCCTCAGGCCACACCGCGCACCGAGCGGGTGACATCGGAAGACGGCGAGGTCGGCGAGACCGGCGACACCGATGAGTCGCGCCCGGACGCCCCCCAGGGGGGCCGGGGCGACTACGGCGACGACCGACAGGGAGCCGGCCGCAATCGGAGCCGTCGTCGTCGTGGTGGCGGCGGGGGCCGCGAGGACGAGTACATCCCTGAAGAGGACCTCGAGACCCGTGAGGGCCTGCTCGACATCCTCCCAGAGGGCTATGGGTTCTTGAGGGTCACCGGGTACCTGCCCGGGGACAAAGATGCTTATGTCTCCGCCAACCAGGTCCGCAAGTTCCGCCTGCGCAAGGGCGACATCGTTTCCGGGCCGATCCGCCCGCCGCGCTCCAAGGAGAAGTTCCCCGCAGTCGTTCGAATCGACAAGGTCAACGGGATGACCTCCGAGGAGGCGATGAAACGGCCCAAGTTCGAGTCACTCACCCCCCTATTCCCGGACCAGAGACTCCGACTCGAAGTCGATGGCCGGGCCGAGGGGATCCTGACCCGGATCGTCGACCTGATCGCCCCGATCGGCAAGGGCCAGCGTGGCCTGATCGTGTCGCCGCCCAAGGCAGGCAAGACCACGGTCCTCCAGGAGATCGCCCAATCGATCACGACCAACAATCCCGAGTGCTATCTGATGGTGGTCCTGGTCGACGAACGGCCGGAAGAAGTCACGGACATGCAGCGGTCGGTCAAGGGCGAGGTCATCTACTCCACTTTCGACCGTCCCGCCGAGGAGCACACCCAGGTGTCAGAGCTGGCCCTGGAGCGCGCCAAGCGTCTCGTCGAGATGGGAACCGATGTCGTGATCCTGCTCGATTCGATCACCCGGCTCGCCCGAGCCCACAACCTCGCCACCCCGGCGTCGGGGAGAATCCTCTCCGGTGGTGTCGATTCCCAGGCCCTCTATCCGCCCAAGAGATTCTTTGGAGCCGCCAGGAACATCGAGGAGGGTGGGTCGCTCACCATCCTCGGGACCGCGCTGGTCGAAACGGGGTCGAAGATGGACGAAGTCATCTTCGAGGAGTTCAAGGGCACCGGGAACATGGAGCTCAGGCTCGATCGCAAGCTCGCCGACAAGCGGATCTACCCGGCTATCGACATCGAGTCGTCGGGAACAAGAAAGGAAGAGCTCCTGTTCGATCAGAAGGAGCTCACCCAGGTCTGGAAGCTCCGTCGAGTCCTCCTCGCTCTCGAGCCGGGAGCCGCTCTCGAATTGCTGATCGACCGTTTGAAGACCACGAAGTCCAACGCCGAGTTCCTCGCCGAAGTCGCGAAGAGCGGCAACTGAGATAGGAGAATCGGTGAGAACCGACATTCATCCCACGTACGCCGAGACCCATGTGACCTGCTCGTGTGGCAACACGTTCACCACGAACAGCACCAAGCCCGGCGAAATGCACATTGAGCTGTGCAATGAATGCCATCCCTTCTTCACCGGCAAGCAGAAGCTCGTCGACACCGGTGGACGTGTCGAGCGCTTCCAGAAGCGCTACGGCAAGACCCAGTTCACCAAGGCCGGCGGCCCGGAGGAGAGCGCCGAGGTCGAGGCCGCTGCCGCAGAGTGATCCCCGCCCCGACTCACAATTGGGACGAACCGGCCCGCGTTTGACCTCCGAGCGCCCCGACTATCGGGCCGTGAATGTCGACCCTGCCAAGACCGTTGGCGGTCAGGCCGTCATCGAAGGCGTGATGATGCGCGCCCCGGGTGCGTGGTCGGTTGCGGTGCGCCAGCCGGACCAATCGATCACCGCGAGGCGTGACTCACTCGCTCGTCTCTCGGAGCGAAATCGCGCCGCCCGCATCCCCCTGGTCCGGGGTGTGCTCGTGCTGTGGGAGTCCCTCAGTCTCGGGTTCCGTGCCCTCTCCTGGTCCGCGGAGAAGGCCGGCGGCGAAGAGGAAGAGCCACTCACCAAGGCCCAGATCGGATGGACCATGGTCGTCGCCGTGGTCTTGTTCGCCGGTATCTTCATCCTCCTCCCGGCCATCGTCGCCGGCGTCTTCTCCGGGGAATCGGGTCTCCTGTTCAACGTGCTCGAGGGTCTGCTGCGTCTCGGCATCTTCGTCGGGTACATCTGGGCAATCGGGCGCTCCAAGGAGATCGGGAGGGTCTTCGAGTACCACGGGGCGGAGCACATGTCGATCCACGCCTACGAGGCGGGGGAGCCATTGAGCATCGAATCGGTGCGCCGTTACCCGCCGGAGCATCCTCGCTGTGGGACCAGCTTCCTCCTGATAGTGGTGCTCGGGTCGATCATCTTTTTCTCGTTCTTCGGCCAACCGGGCTGGGGGTTCCTGGTCGCATCGCGGCTTCTCGGCATCCCGATCATCGCCGGGCTCGCCTACGAGTTGCTCCGCTGGTCGGGCACGAGGAGCACCGGTCGGCTGGCCGGGGCGCTGGCGGCGCCGGGGATCTGGCTACAGAAGCTGACGACCCGGGTCCCCGACGAGTCACAGATCGAAGTCGCCATCTCGAGCCTGGTGGTGGCCCTCGATGACGAGATGCTGGAGGACGTGCTCGGGCGCGGCGGCATCCCCGCCTCTGCACTGGAGGCTCGTAATGGCGCATTCGATGCCGTGCCACCGGTAGAGGGCTCGTGATGGACGAGCTCCTGTCATCGAGACTCGCCGAGATCGAGTCGGCATTCGAGGCGATCGAGGATGCGCTTGGCGACCCCGAGGTCCTCGCCGACCCGGCACAGCTTGCCGATCTGGGGAAGCGGCATTCCGACCTCCGCGAGGTGGTCTCGGAGATCCGGCGTCTCCGTCAGGCGAGCACGGATCTGGGAGAGGCACGCGAGATGGCCGACGATCCCGACATGGCCGATCTAGTCGAGGAGCTGTCGGCCGAGATCGCAGACCTGGAGGAGAAGATCAAACTGTCCCTGGTGCCCACGGACCCCCTGGACTCGAAGGACGTCATCGTCGAGATCCGCTCCGCAGCGGGGGGCGACGAAGCAGCGATATGGGCGGGCGACCTGCTGCGCATGTACGAGCGATATGCCGATCGCCACGGTTTCAAGATCGAGGCGATGGACACGTTTCCCTCGGAGGCGGGTGGCTTCGACAAGGTCACCGTCGCGGTCAAGGGGAAGAACGCCTACTCCAGGATGAAATACGAAGCGGGGGTTCACCGGGTCCAGCGTGTCCCCAAGACCGAGTCGCAGGGCCGGATCCACACCTCGACGGCCACGGTGGCGGTCCTCCCAGAAGTGGAGGAGGTCGAGATCGACATCGACCCCAACGACGTCAAGGTCGACGTCTACCGGTCGACCGGGCCAGGTGGGCAGTCGGTAAACACGACGGACTCGGCCGTTCGTCTCACCCATCTGCCCACCGGCCTGGTGGTGACCTGTCAGGACGAGAAGAGCCAGCTCCAGAACAAGGAGAAGGCAATGCGGATCCTGCGGGCTCGTCTCTACCAGATCGAGCGGGAACGGCAGCAGTCGGAGCTGGCGGGAGCGCGGCGGTCCCAGGTCGGCTCCGGGGAGCGCTCGGAGAAGATCCGGACTTACAACTACAAGGAGAACCGGGTCACCGATCATCGGATCGGCCTGACACTCAAGCGGCTGGATCAGGTGCTCGAGGGAGATCTCGACGAGTTCGTCGCGGCGCTGGCTGCCGACGAGCAGGCGTCCCGGCTGGCCGAGGGCGACTGACTTGACACCCCGGCACACCTAGGCATTGACGCCGAGGTTGGCAACGCCCTTTCGCTCCATGTTGCCCCAGGCCCGCGTGCTCTTCCCCCCGACTATCGCCCGGATTCGCCAGGCCACGGTTATCTGTCGCAGACCGAAGTTCTCGATCAGGGCCATGACGATGAGTCGCGCCGTGTCGGACGGCGAGTTGAAGTAGCCGTAGGACTCATCGAGCAACAGGGCGACGAGTGAGTTGAGCAACCCGACACCGAAGGCCAGGGCGAGGAGCATGACCAGGGAGACAGGGTTGAGGGCTCCCAAAGCGAAGGCGACCGGGATGGTGATCCAGCCGACGAACTCGATCATCGGCGCGAGATACTCGAAGAGGAACATCGCCGCCCAGGTGACCATCCCGACCTTGCCGTAACGAGGGTTGAAGGTCATCGGCATGAAGTCCCGTATCGCGGTCATGAGCCCTCGATGCCAGCGGATCCGTTGCCGCTTCAGCACCCGAAGCGTGTCGGGGACCTCCGTCCAGATCACCGCCGACGGCTCGTAGACGATCCGGTAGGGGATGTCCCGGTCGATGTGATACCGATGGAGCCGCATGGTGAGATCCATGTCTTCGCCCATGTGACCGCTGGTGAACCCGCCGACTGCGATCACCGCGGAGCGCTTCCAGACCCCAAACGCTCCGGAGACGAGAGGCAGGGCTTCCATCTTCGACCAGGCGGGCCGGCTGGCGAGGAACGTGCGAACGTACTCGAGCACCTGCATGCGAGGGACGAGTTGCTTGGGAACCTCTGCCTTGATCAGGTGCCCGAGCTCCACCCGGCTCCCGTTGAGCGGGCGGATGTTCCCTCCGACCACGATGGTCCGCTGCCGGTCCTCGACCACCCGTTTCATTGCGCCCACCAAGCAGTTGGCATCGAGGATCACGTCGGCGTCGGTGCACAGCGCATACGGGTAACGGGCGGCGTTGATGCCGGCATTCAAGGCGTCGGCCCGCCCTCCATTCGCCTTGTCGATCACAGTTATGTCGACACTCCCATGCCCGCGATAGACGCCTCGCACCTCCGCGGTGGGGATATCCGGGCGATAAGGGATGCGCACTTTCTCCAGGCCGAACGCCTCGACCAGCGCCTCGAGAGTGCGGTCGGAGGAGCCGTCGTTGGTGACCACGATCTCGAACCTCGGGTAGCCGACGATCGACATCGAACGCACGGCGTCCACGATGCCGGCTTCCTCGTTGTAGGCAGGTATCACGATGGAGACCGGGGGCGAGGTCTGACTCGAGAGCATGTCTGCCACCCGTCCGAATCGGTCGAGGTGATGGGCTCGTCGCATGACCATGGCAGAGCTGACACCGAGCCAGATCAGGTAGACCTGCATGAGGATGAAGTAGATCAAGGTGGCGTATCCCACCCAGCGCAGGATGTCGAGGATCACGCCGGCACCGCCTCTTGGGCTGTCACGTAGTCGATGAGGATGCCGTCGGCCTCGGTGGCCTGGCCGATTTCCGCCCTATCCCTTGCCGCTCCAAGTGCACCCGAATCGGCCAGGGCCTCCGCCGCCGCATCGCGGGCGAACCGGTCATCCGAGCCGAGGGCCGCGATGAGCGAGTCGTCACCCCCCGGAAGGAGGTTGAGCGCGGCCGCACTGTTGCGCCGAACCCACCAGTTCTCGTCTTCGAGACCCGCGCTCAGGGCGGCGGCGACCGATGGATCGCCTATCTCCCCAAGGGATGTGGCTGCTTTCGCCCTCAGTCGCCAATCGGGGGAGCGGAGGGCATCCAGGAGAGGCGCGATGGCGAGCGGGCCCCCGACCACGCCGAGCGCCTCGACGGCAGCGATCTGCACCTCGGGGTCATCCGCGGCTCTGAGGACACCGGCAATCGGTGGCCCGGCCTCTCCGTCGCCGAGATTCTTGAGGATGCGGATGGCCTCGATGACTCCCACGTTCTCGTCGTGACCCAGGTTGACCCGGATGTATGCGATGAGGGGCCACGTGGCCTTCGCCCCGAATCCGACGAGGGTGTCCGCGAAACGAGCCCTCACCCAGGGATGCTCGCGGCCCAGCCTCTCGAGGATCGGATCGATGGCAGCGGTGTACTGCATCCGGCCCAACCCTCGGGCGCACTGAATCCGCACCTCGCGCTCTCGATCGTCGAGATGCTCGATCAGGACCGCAGCCGTCGACTCGTCACCGATCTCGGCCAGCGAGACGGCAGCGCGCAGACGTCTCCCCAGAGGGAAGCGTCTGCGCAGCCGTGCGACCTGCCTCTTTCTCAGCCCGACCCGATCGACGATTCCGGCCAGGGTCTCGATCTCGGTTCCCGAGACGATGTTGCGTAGATCGATCACTGCATCGATGAAGGCGTCGTCGTCGCCCGCGTTCGACCCGATCGGGTCGGTGTGGTGCTCGAAGGCGAGGTGTCGGCTCAGGACAGCCACATATGCGGAACGACGGGCGTCGTGCCGCTCCATGCGACGTCGGTGGACAGCCTTCAGCGAAACCAGCCCCAACAACAGCAGCAGGTCCACACCGAAGACAACCCCAATCGCGATGAGGCCGATCCTCGTGGCATCCATGAGATCTCACAATTGTCATCGGCCGGCCAGGAGACCTCATTGAGGAAGCCGTGTGTCAGTTGGCGAGCCGCTGGCGAATCCTCGCGGTGAGCTCGGGGAGCCGGAAGGGCTTGCGGACGAAATCGACCGCGCCCAGGTCGAGGCTGTGAACCACCGTGCGATCGTCGTCGACACCTGACAGCATGATCACCCGCATCTGGTGGCCCTCGTTCCGCCATCGTTCGATGATCTCGAGGCCGAGTAGGCCCGGCATGAGCTGGTCGAGGATGACCAGGTCGTAATCACCGGCGATTCCTTTCTCGTACGCCTCGATCCCGTTGAGGGCAATGTCGACCTCGTAGCCCTCCAACTCGAGGGCGGTTACGAGGAGGGTCGTCACCGTCTCCGAGTCGTCTGCGACGAGGACTTTCTTTGCCTCGGACATCGTCATTCACTCGACTTTGCAGGGGATTGTGCGCCCAGATGATGACACATCGCCGTTGGCCGGTCTGTGATCCCGGCCCTCGGCGCTACCTGGCGAACACGCTCGACCACGGTATCTTCTGGTGGCCGTTGAGACTTTGGCGTCTATGGGAATGATCCCCGACCATGAGATGGCCAGGCTCGAAGCCCTGGCAAAGCACGGGAAACCGCTCGATGACATGATCGCGCGCCGGCTGGATGGCGAGCCGCTCCAGTACATCGAGGGATCTGCCGCGTTCGGCCCACTGGACTTGCTGGTGGATGAGCGAGTGCTCATCCCCCGCCCCGAGACCGAAGGGCTGTTCGAGCTCGCCTGCAAGATGGTGCGCACCCCGGAGGTGATCGTCGACCTGTGCACCGGTTCGGGTGCGCTGGCGCTGGCCCTCAAGAACGCCTTTCCCAGTGCGGCCGTGCTCGCCACCGACATTTCTGCCGAGGCGATCGAGGTGGCGACCTTCAATCGCTACCGGACCGGGCAGCAGGTCTATCTGGCCGAAGGGGACCTGTTCGATCCCCTGCCCACCGCCATCCTGGGGACAGTCGACCTGATCGTGGCCAACCCGCCATATGTGGCCGAGGTGGACTTCTCCGGCCTACCCCGGGACGTGCAGAGAGAGCCAAAGGTAGCTCTTGTCGCAGGGCCGACCGGTCTGGAAGTCATCGAGAGGATCGGTGCCTCTGCCGCGGCCTGGCTCCGGCCGGGTGGCGTGGTGATCTGTGAGATCGGCGAGCGCCAGGGTGTGTCGGCCACGAGCTCCTTTCACGATCTGCCGGTGGTGGTGAGACAGGACCTGGCCGGTCGCGATCGCTACGTCGTAGCAGTCAAGCCGTGACCTTCGAGCTGGCGGTCCAGGCGATTCACGCCGGACTGATCGTGGGCGTCCCGACCGACACGGTCTACGGCATCGGCGCCGACCCGCGCAACGAGCAGGCGGTTGGCAGGCTCTTCGAGTTGAAGGGCCGACCCGAGCACAATCCCATCGGCCTGCTGGCAGCCTCTCTGTCCCAGGCTCGCCAGGTCGGTGAGATAGAGGGTCTCGCTGCCGATCTGGCCGAACTGCACTGGCCCGGTGCTCTGACTCTCGTGGTTCCCTCCAAGGTGTCGTTGGCCGATTGGGTGGGTGATGCTGTGCGGCGGACCGTTGGACTTCGGGTCCCCGATCACCCGATCCTCCTCTCCTTGCTGTCGGAGGTAGGTCCTCTTGCGGTGACCTCGGCCAACCCTGCCGGCGGGCCCGAGACGTTGACCGACGCCGAGGCGCGTGCCGTCTTCGGCGATCAGGTGGCGGTCTACCTGGAGGGAACGGCCCCCGGCGGAGCGCCCTCGACGGTGATCGACGTCACCGCTGACCTTCCGCTGGTCCTGCGGCAGGGACCGGTACAGATCTCGTTACCCTCGGGCCCATGATCTCGATGGACCCCCTGGGGAAGGTCGACCCGGTGATGGCACGCCTCATCCGCAAGGACCTGGAGCGCCAGAACACCCACATCCACCTCATCGCGTCGGAGAATTTCGCCTCACCGGCGGTCATGGCTGCCTCCGGCTCGGTGTTCACCAACAAGTACGCGGAGGGGTATCCGGGTCGCCGCTACTACGAGGGGTGCCAGGTCGTCGACGAGATGGAGCAACTGGCCATCGACCGCGCCAAGGAGTTGTTCGGTTCCGATCACGCCAACGTGCAGTCCCACAGCGGAGCGCAGGCCAACATGGGTGTGTACTTCTCGCTGCTCCAACCAGGGGACAAGGTGCTTGGCATGCGCCTCGATCAGGGAGGGCATCTCACTCACGGCTCCCCGGTCAATTTCTCCGGTCTCTACTACGACTTCGTCTCATACGGGGTCGACCACGAGACAGAGCGGATCGACATGGACCAGGTGCGCTCGGTCGCCCTCGAGCACAAGCCGAAGATCGTCCTGGCCGGCTACTCCGCCTACTCGCGCATTCTCGACTACGAGGGCTTCCGCTCTATCGCAGATGAGATCGGAGCCATCTTCATGGTGGATGCCGCCCACTTCATCGGGCTGGTCGCCGGCAAATCGCACCCTTCTCCGGTGCCCTATGCCGACATTGTCACCGGGACCACCCACAAGGCGCTCCGCGGCCCGCGCGGCGGGGTGATCCTCAGCACGGAGAGGTATGCGAAGGACATCGACAAGGCGGTGTTCCCCAACGCCCAGGGAGGACCGATCGAGTCCCAGATCGCAGCGAAGGCGGTCTCCTTCCATGAGGCGCTGCAACCCGGGTTCCACGACTACACCGAGCAGATCGTGGCCAACGCTCGGGCCATGGCCGGGGCGATCCAGGAGCTGGGGGTGCGTGTGGTCTCGGGCGGAACCGACAACCACCTCTTCCTGGTCGACCTTCGCTCGGTCGACGAGGAGCTGACCGGAAAAGACGCGGCGGGGACGCTGGACGAGGTGGGGATCACACTCAACTTCAACGCGATCCCATTCGATCCTCGTCCGCCTTTCCGTGCATCCGGCCTGCGGATCGGCACACCGGCGATGACCACTCAAGGGATGAGGGAGGAGCAGGCCTCCGAGGTTGCCACCTTGATCGCCCGCGTCTTGAAGGACCACACCAACCGACGGGTCCTCTCGGAAGTGGCTGCACGGGTCTCCGACCTGGCGGCGAGCTTCTCTCCGTATCCGCGCGACTTTCCCGGGCACGTCTGAAGACAGCAGCCCCCGGCCGACCGGCACCTGCTCGGGCCGCAATAAGGTAGGTTCGGATTTGGCCCGGGGCGGACGCCCCAACTAGACTTTGTGAATTGATTCACAAGCCCGGGTGGATCGACCATAGGCATGAAGCACGAGACAGCCCATCAGCAGATCGGACGCGCCCTCGACGAAGGCTGGTCGCAGGCCGGCGCCTTCTTCGGGTCGATCGTCTCCGGGATGTTGTTGGGTCTGCTCGCCGACCGCTGGCTGGGTACCGAGCCTTGGCTGGTGACCATCGGAAGCCTGCTCGGGATCTACTCCGGCTTCGTCAACATGTGGAAGTACTCGAAGAAGATCGAGGAGACCGACCGTGGATCTTGAGCACGGGCCGGCCATCGAGGCGAACATCGCCCGGAACGCGGTGGCCCGGAGCGTCTATGTGGGCCCTGCCCTGGTGCTGGTCTTCGGTCTGCTCCGAGGGTGGGAGGGAGCATGGAGCGCTGCGCTCGGCATCGCTGTCGTCGTCGCCAACTTCCTGCTCTCGGGGTGGATCCTCTCGATTTCGGCAAGGATCGGGCTCCAGGCCTATCATGCCGCCGCTCTGATCGGTTTCTTCCTGCGTCTTGGCCTGTTCGTCGGCGCCATCTACCTCATCGCCAACGTGGTCGAGGTCGACCGGCTGGCGTTCGGGATCTCCGCAGTGGTCGCCTATCTGGCGTTGCTCACGTTGGAGGCGATGTCGTTGAACAGAGGTAGAGAAAGGGAGCTGAGTTGGCGTCGATGATCCTTGCCGCGGAATGTGACGTTGCCAATGAGGTGATCTGTGTCCCGGAGAACGTCAGCGACCTCTTCGAGTTCCCGACCATCTTCACGATTGGCCAGTTCGAGATCTCCCGCACCGAGATCCTCATGTTCCTGGCCGCCTTCATCGTCGTGGCCATCCTCTACTTCGGATTGAGGCAACAACGGCTGGTCCCAACCAAGTTCGGCGCCAGCGTCGAGGGCCTCCTCGGGTTCGTTCGCGACGACGTTGGGCGGGATGTCATCGGCTCGGAATCCCGCAAGTACCTTCCCTATCTGACCGCCATGTTCTTCTTCCTGCTGGTCGGGAACCTCTTCGAGGTGACGCCACTGATCAACTTCCCGATCACCTCCCGGATGGCGATCCCGTTCTTCCTTGCCCTGGTCACGTACTTCATCTTCATGATCGTTGGGTTCTCGAAGAACAAGTTCAGGTTCCTCATCGACACCGCTTGGCCAAAGACAGTCCCGGTCGGGCTCCGACCCCTGGTCGGGCTGATCGAGTTGGTGTCGGTGTTCTTCCTGCGGCCGCTGACACTGGCCGTCCGGCTCTTTGCCAACATGATGGCCGGCCATTTGATGCTGACCCTTCTGCTCGGGTCTGCGGTGATCTTCCTCGCTGCCATCCCCGAGATCGGCGCCCGCGGCCTGATCGGCCTCCCCTGGCTGGCCTTCGGCATGTTCATCTTCCTATTCGAGATCGTCGTCTCGGTGCTTCAGGCCTACATATTCACGCTGTTGACCGCCGTCTACATCGAGTCGTCCATCCACTTCGAGCACTAAGGAGAAAGAGAGACAATGGAAGGCAATATTGAGGCCCTGAGTGGCGCTCTCGCGCTGATCGGATACGGCCTGGGAGCCATCGGCCCCGGGATCGGCATCGGCATCGTTGCAGGCAACGCCATCACCGCGATGGCTCGCCAGCCCGAGATGCAAGGGACGATCCGGACCACCATGTTCCTGGGAATCGCATTCACCGAGGCGCTGGCTCTGATCGGGTTCGTCCTCTTCTTCATCGCCTAGGAGACGGAGATGCATTTCTTGACCGCCATGGCCGTCCTGGCCACCGAGGAGGGAGAAGAGGCGTCGGGCGTCAGCCTGGTGCTCCCGCACCCCGAGGAGTTGATCGCCGGCATCCTGGCCTTCGCCATCGTCTTCTTCTTCGTGTGGAAGTGGGCCCTACCCACGATCAACAAGACCCTCGAGGCCCGTCAGCAGGCGATCACCGGCCAGCTCTCGGACGCCGAGGAGGCCAAACGCGAGGCCGAGAGCCTCCTCGCCGACTACAAGGCGCAACTGGCCGATGCCAAGGCGGAGGGCAACCGCATCATCGAAGAGGCGAGGGCAACCGCCGATCAGCTGAAGGCCGACATCGTCGCCAGAGCCGAGGAAGAGGCTGCTCAGACCCTGGCCCAGGCGCGCGAGGAGGCCCAGGCAGAGAAGTCTCGTGCCCTGGCCGATGCCCGGCGTGAGGTCGGGGAGATCTCCGTCGGGCTGGCCGAGAAGATCGTCGGCGAGTCGATCGACGCCAGCATGCAGCAGGGCCTGATCGATCGTTACCTGGCGGACCTGGAGCGTCTCTAGATGGACGAACGGATCAGCGGTTACGCCAGCGCCATCCTCGATCTCGCCAAGGCCGAAGGTGAGCTCGACCGCGTCGAATCCGAGTTCCTGGCCATCGGCCAGGCATTGGAGAAGTCCGCGGAGTTGAGATCGACGCTGACCGACCCCCAGGTTCCGATGGACAAGAAGCACGCCGTCATCGATGGACTGATCGGTGGCCGGGCTTCGCAGCTGACCGTTGGCTTGGTCCAGTTCATAGTCGGGCAGGGCCGCTCGTCCGATATTCCTTCCGTCGCCAGGGCCTTCGTGGAGAAGGCCGTCGAGTCGCGCGACCGCGCCGTCGCCGAGGTTCGCTCGGCCGTCCCGCTGGACGATTCGACCATCGAACGTCTCGCAGTGGCGCTTGGCAGGGCAACCGGCAAAAGAGTCGAAGTCAAGGTCGTGGTCGACGAATCGATCATCGGCGGGATCGTCGCCCGGGTGGGTGATGTCGTCATCGACGGCTCCATCGCCAACGCCATAGGTGACCTTCGCCAGGCCGTGCTGACCCGCTGAGGAGATACATGTCTGAGTTGACTATTACCGCCGATCAGATCACCAAGTCCCTACGGGACCAGCTCTCGGGATGGGAGCCCGAGGTCGACAAGGAGACGGTCGGATACGTCACGTCCATTGCGGACGGAGTCGCCCGCGTCGAAGGTCTGCCCAATGTGATGGCTTCCGAACTGCTCGAGTTCCCTGGTGGGCTCATCGGTGTCGCGCTGAACATCGACGAAGACGACCTCGGTGTCGTGATCCTGGGCGAGGCGAGCCACATCCAGGAGGGTGACCCGGTCAAGCAGACCGGGACCGTTCTATCCGTCCCGGTGGGTGATGCCCTGCTCGGCCGTGTCATCGACCCGCTGGGCAACCCGGTCGACGGCAAGGGCCCGATCAACACCACCGAGCGCCGGCTGCTAGAGACACAGGCGCCATCGGTCGTACAACGCCAGCCGGTCAGTGAGCCGCTTCAGACCGGGATCAAGGCCATCGACTCGATGACCCCGATTGGCCGCGGCCAGCGCCAGCTGATCATCGGTGACCGCCAGACTGGGAAGACCGCCATCCTGGTCGACACCATCATCAACCAGAAGGTCAACCAGGGGACCAAGGACGAGGTCAAGTGCATCTACGTGGCCATCGGCCAGAAGGCCTCCACGGTGGCCGAGGTCGTCGCCACCCTCGAAGCCGCAGGGGCGATGGAGTACACCGTGGTGGTGAACGCTGCCGCCTCGGCTGCTCCCGCCCTGCAGATGTACGCTCCGTACGCCGGCTCGGCCATCGGCCAGTATTGGATGTACAAGGGGCAGCACGCCCTCGTCATCTTCGACGATCTCTCCAAGCAAGCGGTCGCCTACCGTGAGATTTCGCTGTTGCTGCGACGCCCACCGGGACGAGAGGCCTATCCCGGAGATGTCTTCTACCTGCACAGCCGGCTCCTCGAGCGATGCGCCAAGCTGTCGGACGATCTCGGCGCAGGCTCCCTGACCGGTCTTCCCGTGATCGAGACCAAGGCCAACGACATCTCGGCTTACATCCCGACCAACGTGATCTCTATCACCGATGGTCAGTGCTATCTGCTCTCCGATCTCTTCTATCAGGGGATCCGCCCCGCCCTCGACGCCGGCATCTCGGTCTCCCGGGTCGGTGGCGCCGCCCAGATCTCGGCGATGAAGAAGATCGCCGGCCCGCTCCGGCTCAATCTGGCCCAGTTTCGCGAGCTGGCTGCATTCGCCGAGTTCGGATCGGAGCTCGACGCCACCTCACTTGCCCAGCTGGAGCGAGGGCGCCGGGTGGTCGAGGTGCTCAAGCAGCCGCAGTTCTCACCGGTGCCCGTCGACGAGCAGGTCATCGTGATCTACACCGTGACCGAGGGGCACATGGACGACGTCGCCATCAGCGACATCCGTCGGTTCGAGGACGAGCTCCGTCAGTTCTTCCGGAGCCGGCACCCGGGCTTGCTGGCAGAGATACGCGACACCGGCAAGCTCCCTGCCGTGGATGCGGTGGACGCTGCCATCGCCGAGTTCAAAGAGACCTTCGAGGGCTCCGGGGTAGAGGAGTAGTCGGCACAGCATGGCCTCCGCCCAGCTGAGGGACACGCGACGCAGGATCAGGAGCGTCGAGGCGATCAAGAAGATCACCCGCGCCATGGAGTTGATCGCGACCAGCCGGATCCCCAAGGCGCAGGCCAGGGTGAACGCCTCCAAGCCCTACACCGCCAAGCTGATCGAGGTCATCGAGAACGTCGGCGCCGCTGGCGCGGGAGCCTCTCACCGGCTCCTCGAGCAGCGTGAGATCCGGACTGTCGGGCTCATCATCGTGTCCGCAGACCGTGGCCTGGCCGGGTCGTACGCCTCCAACATCATCCGGCTCGCCGAGAACCGGATCCGTCAGCTCGACCGGGAGGGCAAGGACGTCACTCTCTACGCGGTGGGCAAGAAAGCCCAGGCTTACTTCCGCTATCGGGGCTACCGGATCGAGAGTGCCTATCTGGGTGTGACCGACACCCCCGGTTACGGCGACGCACGTGCCATCGCCAACTCCGTGCTCGCCGCCTTCGTGACCGGGCACATCGACTCCGTCGAGGTCTTCTTCACCCGCTACCAGTCCGCCATGAACCAGATCCCAACCCGGATCGACCTCCTGCCGATCACACCCCCGGAGAAGGAGGATGCGGAGCGAGCCCACCAGGTCTCCTACGAGTTCGAGCCGTCACCGGAGGAGATCCTCGACCGTCTTCTGCCCAGGTACATCGAGGCAACCATCTTCAACGTTCTGCTCGAGGCGTCGGCCTCCGAGCACAGCGCCCGGCGCCGGGCCATGAAAGCCGCAACCGACAATGCCGAGGATCTGATCAGGGTTCTCAGCGTCCAGGCCAACCGGGCGAGGCAGGCCGAGATCACCACCGCCATCTCGGAGATCGTCGGTGGGGCCGAGGCCCTCGCCGAGGGGAAGCGATGAGAGCCATAGAACGCAAAGTGAATGGAGTAACCAATGAGTGACGCCACGAGTGTCGGGCGCATTGTCAAGGTCGCCGGGCCGGTGGTCGATGTGGAGTTCCCCCCGGAGGGGATGCCGGAGATCCTTCATGCGATCACCGTCGACTTCAAGGTCGGGGATGAGGAGCGGTCGGTGATCGCCGAGGTCGCCCAGCACCTTGGTGGAGGCAAGGTGCGCGCGATCGCCCTGGCCCCAACCGATGGCCTCACGCGGGGAGCCGAAGTCCACAACACCGGAGGCCCGATCACGGTCCCGGTAGGCGACCAGACGCTGGGTCACATCTTCAATGTTTGGGGCGACTCCCTCGATGCCCCCGACCAGGACTTCTCCGATCCGCGCTGGCCGATCCATCGGACGCCGCCAGCGTTCGAGGACGTGGAGCCACAGAAGACGGTGTTCGAGACCGGGATCAAGGTCCTCGACCTGATCAGCCCCTACCTACAGGGTGGCAAGATCGGGTTGTTCGGTGGCGCCGGTGTCGGCAAGACGGTCCTCATCCAGGAGATGATCAACCGTGTCGCTACCCAGCATGGTGGCGTCTCGGTCTTCGCCGGAGTCGGGGAGCGCACCCGGGAAGGCACCGATCTCTTCCTCGAGATGAAGGAGACCGGGGTCATCGAGAAGGCGGCACTGGTGTTTGGCCAGATGGACGAACCGCCCGGGGTGCGGCTACGCGTCGCCCTGTCCGCGTTGACCATGGCGGAGTACTTCCGCGATGTGCAACGACAGGACGTGTTGCTCTTCATCGACAACATCTTCCGTTTCACCCAGGCCGGCTCGGAAGTGTCGACGCTGTTGGGCCGGATGCCGTCCGAGGTGGGTTATCAGCCCAATCTCGCTGACGAGATGGGCTTTCTGCAGGAGCGGATCACCTCGTTGAAGGGCCGGTCGATCACCTCCCTCCAGGCGATCTATGTCCCAGCCGACGACATCACCGACCCTGCCCCGCACACTGCGTTCGCCCACCTCGATGCCACCACCGTGTTGTCCCGGCCGCTCACGGCTCTTGGGATCTACCCCGCGGTCGACCCGCTCGACTCTTCGAGCCGTGCGCTCGACCCTCAGATCGTCGGAGCCGAGCACTACTTCGTGGCCACCGAGGTGCAGAGGGTGTTACAGCGTTACAAGGACCTGCAAGACATCATCGCCATCCTCGGGATCGACGAGCTCTCCGAAGAGGACAAACTGGTGGTCGGACGGGCCCGCAGGATCCAGCGCTTCTTCGCCCAGCCGATGTTCGTGGCCGAGCAGTTCACCGGCCAGCCCGGGATCTACACACCGCTCGAGGAGACCATCAACTCCTTCAAGTCGGTGCTCGACGGCGAGATGGACCAGTACCCGGAGCAGGCCTTCTACATGGTCGGTGGACGAGACGACGTCGAGCGCAAGGCGGCCGAGCTGACCAAAGAGAGTGCTGCTTGAACTGCCGGCCGACTTCGCCCGTGCCCGACGATGGGCATCGAACGGCGCCTGAGGATCGCGGTTGCGGCGGCACGGGCGAACAGACGCCGGTCGGCCGGGGCTTCCGCCGCGCGACAAAGCTGAGGTTTCTCGATGGCGAATAGCTTCCACGTCGACGTCGTCTCCCCGGAGGCCACCGTGTGGAGCGGTTTGGCCACGCTGGTCATGGCCAAGACCTCCGACGGCGAGTTGGGGATCATGGCCAATCACGAGCCGTTGATGGGCGCCCTGGTCACCGGCCCGGTCATGATCGAGGCGGAGGACGGGACACGGACAACCATCGGCGTGCATGGCGGGTTCCTCCAGGTCCTCGACAATCAGGTGACGCTGATCACCGACCGGGCGCAGGTTGCCGAGGGTGGCCGTGAGGAAGCACGACAGGTCGCCGAGGAACTGGCCGCCCGGGGTGAAGAGGGCTGATCCGCTCAGGCGGTGGTCGGCTCGCTGCCCAGGACGGAGACGAACTCATCCACGGTCTCGTGATAGCTCCCTCCGATCGCTGAGCTGATCACCGGGAAGAAGAGCGAGCCGAGCATCCCGAACCCCTCCACGTGGAGGCTGACGTACACTCGGGTGCCTTCCCCGACCGGGCTCAGGGCAACGATCACCCTCCCTTTGAGCTCGGAGGTGCGGATGTCCCAGGCGATCAGCTTCTCCTCCTCGCGACCCGCCGGCGTCGCTTCACCGCGATAGGTTTTCCCGCCCACGATGCTCTCGAACGAGAACCCGCGAAGACGGGCCTCGTGGTCGACGATCGGGTCGAGCACCCGATCCACGCCGGGAATCGACTCCCAGGTGTGGGGTAGGTCGAGTGCCTGCCACACCTCCTCGGTGGTGGCGTGGGTGGTGGCGGAATGCTGGAAGGTACGGCTGGGCACGGCGGGCACGCTAACCGGGTTTCCACGACGCTGATCGTGACGAACTCCCGCCAACGAAATCGGGGCGACGCTTGCGTCGCCCCGATGCCCTGGGAGGAGGGATGTGGTTGGTGCCTACGACTTATCGTTGGCAATCTCCTTTCTAACTTGCCCTGGTTTCCGGATGATGAACGAGGAGCATCGTCTCGTGGAACGTTTCGAGGAGATGGCGACCCTCCCATAGACTTCACGACCCATGCCCGGGCTCCTCTCCTTTCACGCCCACCCTGACGATGAGTCGATCGCGACCGGCGGCACGCTCGCCCGTTTCGCCGCCGAGGGCGAGAACGTGGTGGTGGTCACCGCGACCGATGGGGCATTGGGCGAGGTCCACAACTACGAGGACGCGGAGCCGATCAGACGGAACCTGGCCGCGGTGAGACGTGAGGAGCTTCACGCCGCGCTCTTCATCCTCGGCGTGCAGAATCAGGAGTTCCTCGGGTATCGCGACTCGGGGATGATGGGGTGGGAGGCGAACTTCCATCCCGACTGCTTCTGGCAGGCAGGCTTTCTCGAGGCGACGGGTCGGCTCGTGACATCGATCAGGAGGCACCGTCCCGAGATCGTGACCATCTACGACCCGATCGGGGGCTACGGGCACCCGGATCACATCCAGGTCCATCGGGTCGGTCTCGCAGCCTTCTACCTGGCCGGCGACGAGAGCAGGTTCCCGCTGGCGGACGGCGAGGAGCCCTGGCGGCCGGATCGGCTCTGGATGTCGGTGTGGCCGGCGAGCCGCATGGGGGTATGGGCCGATCTGGGAGAGGCATCGGGCCACATGGAGCCCGGACAGGCGCGCCGGATGCGGACCGCGGGCTGTCCCGACGACCTGGTCGACGTGTGGATGGAGGTGGAGGACCTGGTCGACCGGAAGGTCGCCGCGATCCTGGCCCATCGCACCCAGATCCCGCCAGACTGGTCACTGATCAATGTCCCCGACGAGCATCGGGCGAGGGTGCTGGGCAGGGAGGCCTTCGTCGAGCTGCTGACGGGCGCCTCCGCCACCAACCGGCCCGCTCTCAGCTGACCGGTGTGGTCGTTTGGTGAGGCTCGAGGTCTCCGAGCGACTCGGCGACCACCACCAGGTCGTCTCCCGGCTCGACTCGAAAGCCCGGTGCCGGGTTGGCCCGGGTGGATCCATGGCGGCTGACCGCCAGCAGGGTCGCCCGGTGGTCGACTCTCAACCTGGTCCCGAGCTCCTCGACTGTCAATCCGGCATAGTCGTCGGGCAGGCGGACCCGGTATAGCTCCGATCCCTCGCCACCGGACACGATGTCGGTGACCAGCTCGGACAGGCCCGGGTACATCGCGGAGCGGGCGAGAAGATGAGAGGCGAGCTTGGAGGTGACCATGATCTCGTTCACATTGGCCCGGCGGAAGTGGGCGACATGGTCGGGGTTGTTCACTTCGACGACAGTTCTCACCTGTGGGGCGATCGACTCGATCGCCAAAACGGTGAGTATCGAGGACATGTCGGCCTGATCGGTGCCGTCCACGGGGCAGACGACGGCAGCCGTCGCTGTCTCGATGCCGGCCCGTTTCAGATCCGACTCGTTGCTCGTCCCACCCCGCACGAAGTACACGTGGTCGTCGGCGGGGCTTCGCTCCGAGTCATGGAGCAGGACCACCTTGGTCCCGTACTCGTCCTTCTGCAGCTCGTAGATGAGGTCCCGCGCCGTGGAGTTCCAGCCGCATACGACGATGTGATCACGGTATCCCGATGCACCCATTCCTTGTCCCTCTTTCAATAGGAAGTCGATCACGAACCCAACCAAGGCCCCGGTGATGGTGGCCACGATCGCCACACCGAACAGGCCGAGGATCCACCCCACCACCCATCCGACCGGCCCGGAGACGAACCCACCTTCGCCCAAACCGAGGACAGTCGCCCCTGCCCAATAGAAAGACTGCCCCAACTGGGCCCAGGAACGGTCGGTTTCCACCAGCCAAATCAGGATCGCGGCCACCCCGAGGAACACGACCAGCCCGATGAAGAGGGAGACGAAGAATCGGCGATCGATCTTCTCCCCGACCCTCTTTATGTGCCAGCTCACCCTCCGCAGGAACGGTGAGTCGAAGAAAGCCCTGAACCGCGTGACCATCGGCTGCGCAACCTAGTGCCCGCCGAGCCGCGATCACGTCGGGAGGGCGGTTAATCATCCCGGGTGGCCGGTCCCCGGCTCCTAACGTCTGTGTGACCGAGTGACCTGATGTTGATCGCACGCGACCTCCGCATCGCCGTTGGCCCCCGCACGCTTCTCGATGGGGCCTCGTTCAGCGTGCAGTCAGGCGACCGGATCGGCCTGGTTGGCCGTAACGGTGCCGGGAAGACCACCTTGATGAGGACCCTGATGGGAGCGCTCGCCCCGATGGAAGGGACGGTCCTCAGATCGGGCCAGATCGGTTACTTCTCACAGGAGGCGGCGCTGCCCGATCTCGAGCATCCCGATGCGACCGCACTGGAACGGATCCTGATGGCCCGGGAGATCGGGGCCTTGCAGCGACGAATCGAGGAGGCTCGCCACCGTCTTCACGATCTCACCGGGTCGGAGAGAGACCGGGGAATCGAGAGGTTCGCCCGGCTCCACGATGAATTCGAGGCCAAGGGAGGGTTCGTGGCCGAGGCCGAGGCGAAGCGGTTGGCGGCCGCCCTCGGCATTGGCAATCAGGAGCTCGAGCAGCCCGTGGTGACCATGTCGGGTGGACAGAGGCGGCGCGTCGAGTTGGCGCGGATCCTCTTTGCCGACACCGACATCCTGCTCCTCGACGAGCCGACCAACCACCTCGACCTCGACGCCAAGGCCTGGCTCATCGAGTGGCTCTCCTCCTACAAGGGGGGAATGCTGGTGGTCTCCCACGATCTGCCGTTGCTCGACGAGGCGATCACCTCCGTCCTCGCGCTGGAGCACGGAGAGCTCGAGGCCTATCGGGGCAACTACACCCACTACCTGGCCGAGCGGGATCGGCGCAGGGAGCAGAAGGAGAAAGAGCGCAGGCATCAGGACGAGGCAATCGCCCGGCTCGAGGAGAACATACGTCGCTTCAAGGGCACCACGGAGAAGATGGCCAAGGCGGCGAGGGCTTGGGAGACAAGGGTCGACCGGATGAAGCGGGAGCTGGTCGAGGTCCAGAAAGGCGGGAAGAAAGTCAAGGTGGCCTTCCCCCAACCCGCCGCCTCGGGCCGGGTGCCATTGTCTGCCTTGGGCCTGGCCAAGTCGTTCGGGGACAACCTCGTCTTCGTCGACGTCGAGTTTGCCGTCGAGCGTGGCGAGCGCATGCTCCTCATCGGGCTGAACGGCGCGGGCAAGACAACCCTTCTCAGGATCCTGGCCGGTGTCGAGCGCCCCGACCTCGGTGAGGTCTCGTTGGGGCACAACGCCAGTCTCGGCTATTACGCCCAGGAGCACGAGCTGATCATCGATGGGATGTCTGTCCTCGACCATATGCGGCAGGGTGGAGGGCTCACGGACCAGGCTCTCCGATCGCTGCTGGGCCATTTCCTCCTGGCCGACAAGGTCGATCAGGACGCAACGACTCTCTCGGGTGGGGAGAAGACCAAGCTGGCCCTGGCCATGCTGGTGGCGGCTCGGCCCAACGTCCTGCTGCTCGACGAGCCGACCAACAACCTCGACCCCCAGGCGAAGGAGGCGCTGCTGGACGCGCTGACCATCTACGAGGGCACGGTGGTCCTGGTCAGCCACGACACCGACTTCGTGGCACAACTCATGCCGGACCGGGCCGTGATGATGCCTGAAGGCGAGATGCGCTTTTTCGATGAGCAGTTGCTCGATCTCGTCGCACTCGCCTAGGTGCCCGGGAACCGGTCCGACGACGACCGGCATCTAACCGGGATGAGAAAGCATCTCCTTCTCCTGGCTCTGATCGCGGCTGTGGCCGCCTGTGGCGACCGCGCGGTGGTTGGCGGCGCCGGCGTCACCACCAGCACCGCTGCTCTCACCGCAACGACCACTGTCGAGCCCGATCAACCGGTCGTATCGGACGGCGACGAGCCGATCGGCCAACCGGTTGGATCGATCCCCGAGCCTCGTCCTCCGATCGACGGGAGCATCGGCGGCGAGGTGTGGGTGACCAGTGCAGAGCTCAGGATCATGGAGAGCTACCCGATCCAGGTCATGCTCGACGTGACCGGCGACAAGCCGACCCCGTGTCATGAGGTCTTCTGGACCGCCGAGGACACCGGCGAGGCAATCGAGATCGAGATGATCTCCCAGGTAGCCGTCGGCCAATCCTGCGCCCAGGTGATCGAGCAGTTCATCATTGCCGTGCCCCTGGGGAGCTGGGCCGAAGAATCCCGTGACGTCTATCTCAACGGTGAGCAGGTCGGTTCGTTCGTCAGCTGAGTTCAGTGCGTGATCGCCGAGGCGGTGCCCACCCCTGCGGCCACCAGGATCACCGTTGCGGACAGAACGAGGACCCTCTCGACGGGCGACGGCCGGCGCTTGGCTGCGACGTGGCGAGGCCGGCGGCGGTGACGCCCTTGGACTTTTATGTGTCTTCCCGGCATGTGGCCTTTGAAGGGAGGGCCTCCCAGGGGGGCCCTCCCTTCGGGTGATCTGGGGCTTTGAGAACCAGGGAATCACATCGAGGGGGTCTCGCCGAAACAGGCGTCGTGTTGCAAGCCAAGATACCGGAGGTGTTGCCTCCTTCGGCAGATCCCCATCGAGCGCTTCCCTGCGCCCGGTCACTCTCGTCCCGCTTTCCCACGTCGCCAGGGGCGTCTCGGATTGACACGAATGGACTAGTGCGGAGATGTCGGCTCCGAACAAACGAACGTTCGTTTGTGGTACCGTGACCGGATGACACCCGAGGAGCGCTTCGCCTCGATCATCGAGGCCGAGGACAAGATCGAACCGACCGACTGGATGCCAGAGGCCTACCGCAAGACCTTGATCCGTCAGATCGCCCAGCATGCCCACTCCGAGGTGATCGGCATGCAGCCCGAAGGGAATTGGATCACCCGGGCTCCCACCCTCCACCGCAAGGCGATCCTCATGGCGAAGGTCCAGGACGAGGCAGGCCACGGTCTCTATCTGTACTCGGCAGCGGAGACGCTCGGGGTGAAGAGGGACGAGCTCCAGGAGTTGCTCCACCAGGGCAAGCACAAGTACTCCTCGATCTTCAACTACCCCACGCTCAGCTGGGCCGACATCGGGACCATCGGCTGGCTCGTGGACGGAGCAGCCATCACGAATCAGGTGATGCTGACCCGCTGTTCCTACGGGCCCTACGCGCGGGGCATGGTGCGGATCTGCAAGGAGGAGTCCTTTCACCAGCGCCAGGGGTACGAGATACTGCTCAGGCTCTGCTCCGGGTCGGAGGAACAGAAATCGATGGCACAGGACGCCCTCGATCGCTGGTGGTGGCCCTCGTTGATGATGTTCGGGCCGCACGACAGTGAGTCCACCCACACCGAGCAGTCGATGGAGTGGAAGATCAAGCGGGTGTCGAACGACGAGCTGCGCCAGCAATTCGTCGACATGACCGTTCCCCAAGCCGATTATCTGGGTCTCACCATGCCCGACCCTGACCTGAGGTGGAACGAAGAACGCGGCCATTACGACTTCGGTGAGATCGACTGGGACGAGTTCTGGAGAGTGGTGAGGGGCGATGGCCCGATGAACCGCGAGCGAATCGAGCACAAGGTGAAGGCATGGGAGGAGGGCGCCTGGGTCAGGGAGGCCGCCATTGCCCATGCCTCCAAGAAGGCCGCCCGATCAGCCGCGTAGGAGGTGCACGATGACCTACGAAGTCCCCGTCGCACCCGGCGAGAGCGCCGAGATCGAAGAATCCACGGAGTTGGCGGGGAGATCGTGGCCGATGTGGGAGGTCTTCGTCAGAGCCCGCCGCGGGATCTCTCATGTCCACATCGGGAGTCTCCACGCGCCGGACGCCGAGGCGGCGCTCCAGAACGCCCGTGACGTATATACCCGTCGCAACGAGGGGGCGAGCCTCTGGGTGGTGCGCAGCACCGAGATCCACACCTTCGAGCCGACGGACCTCGCCGAGTACGTGCAGGCCAACGAGAAGGTCTACCGCAACGCCACGACTTATGAGATCCCCGAGGAAGTGGGGCACATGTGATGACGACTTCGTCGCCCGTCCCGCGTCTCTCGTTGGGTCGGGTCATGAATGATGGCCAACAGGTGCGGTGGCTGCTCGCCCACGCCGACGACAACATGGTCCTCGCCCAACGTCTCGGGGAGTGGATCTCCAATGCCCCCGAGTTGGAGGAGGACATAGCTCTCGGCAACATCGCCCTCGACCATCTGGGGGTGGCCCGCGCCCTCTATACCCACGCCGGCGAGATCGAAGGCCTCGGGAGGGACGAAGACGACCTGGCGATGACCCGCCCGGAACGTGAATACCTGAACCTGCTCCTGGTCGAGCAGCCCAACCGGGACTTCGCCCACTCCGTGCTCCGCTCGTTCCTCTTCGATGCCTATCAGGTCGAGTTGTGGGCCGATCTGTCGGGCTCGGAGGATGCGACTCTGGCCGGTATCTCGGGTCGTGCCCTCAAGGAGGCTCGATACCACCTCCGCCACTCGTCAGGATGGGTGGTCAGGTTGGGCGACGGGACCGAAGAGTCCCATCGGCGCGCCCAGGCGGCCCTGGACGGCCTGTGGCGATTCACCGCTGAGATGTTCGCAGACGAGGCAGCCGCATACCGCGAGCGCTGGGACGCCACCGTTGTCGACGTTCTCGAGCAGGCACGGCTCCTTGCGCCGGTTGACCCGTACCAGAGAGGCGGGGGCCGCCAGGGCTTGCACACCGAGCACCTTGGCTTGCTTCTCGCGGAGATGCAGTGGTTGCAGCGAAGCTATCCGGGGCTGGAATGGTGACCCCGGTAACAGCTATCGATATCGGGCATATCAGGGACATCGCGTCGGGGGTCGTAGACCCCGAAATCCCGGTGCTGACCATCGCCGATCTGGGAATCCTGCGCCAGGTGCAGGTCGTGGAGGGCAGGGTGGTGGTGTCGATCACGCCCACCTACTCGGGCTGCCCTGCCCTGCGTCAAATAGAAGACGATCTCGTTGCTGCACTGGCGGCTGCCGGAGTCGCCGAGATCGAGGTGCGGCTGGTCCACACCCCGGTCTGGAGCACCGACTTCATCTCGGAGGAGGGGCATCGCAAGCTGGCGGCATTCGGCATCGCACCACCAGTGCCGATCGACGACGTCGCCTGCCCGAAATGTGACTCCGGCTCTCCCAAGATGGTGGCCAGGTTCGGCTCGACGGCGTGCAAGGCCCTGATGGTGTGCTCCGTGTGCGGTGAGCCCTTCGACTATTTCAAGGAGTTCTGAGTGGGACTCTGCTCGGAATCCCGGCGAGCGCGATAAGCGTGGACTTCCACCCATTGCGAATAGTGGAGGTGTCCCCACTCACCGAGGATTCGGTGACCGTCACCTTCGAGGTCCCCGACGCTCTGGCCGGTGCGTTTCGCTTTCTCCCCGGACAGCACTTGACCATACGGGCGCTCATCGACGGAGAGGACGTCCGGCGCTCCTATTCGATCTGCTCGAATGCAAACGGCGGAAAGCTGCGGGTGGGGATCAAATGCCTGCCCGGTGGCGTGTTCAGCGACTACGCCACCCGACGGCTGAAGGAGGGCGACGTCCTCGACGTCATGCCCCCGGTTGGTGAGTTCACCATCGATCCTGATCCCGTTACGGCAAAGCACCGGGTCGCGATCGCGGCCGGCTCGGGGATCACCCCGGTGCTCTCCTTGATCGGCACCACTCTGGAATCCGAGCCCCTTTCCTCCTGGACCCTGCTCTTCGGCAACCGAACCGTCAACAGCGTGATGTTCCTCGAGGAGCTGGAGGGCCTCAAGGACAGGTACCCGGAGCGCTTCCAGCTCTTGCACATCCTGAGCCGCGAGGGCTCCGATGTCCCGGTTCTCACCGGACGCATCGACGACGAGAAGATCCGGCTCGTGCATGATCGGCTGCTCGGAGGCAGGGCGGCCGACGGTTGGTACCTGTGCGGGCCCTTCGAGATGGTGATGACTGCCCGGCGCGCCCTCGGCTCGTTGGGGGTCGCCGACGATCTGATCCATGACGAGCTCTTCTTCGCAGGCCCTCTCGACACCGCGTTGCTGCCACCCGAGCCACCACCAGGGGAGGGCTCGGTCGAGCTGACAGTGATCCTGGATGGACGGGCGGTCATGACCAGGATGACCGCGGAGAGCACGATCCTCGATGCGGCACTTCGGGTGCGCTCAGAGCTGCCCTTCTCGTGCAAGGGCGGGATGTGTGCGACCTGCAAGGGGAGGATCGAAGAGGGGCAGGTGCGCATGGACAGGAACTACGCATTGGTCGATGCCGAGGTCGAGGCCGGCTACGTCCTGACGTGTCAGTCGCATCCCATGACCGACCGGGTCGTCGTCCGTTACGAGCACCGCTGATGGTCACCACACGCAACACGCGGGCCGATGTCGTCGCGGCCGCCGGGAGGCTGTTCGCCGAGCGCGGATATCACGGCACTTCTATGCGTGACCTGGGCCGCGAGCTGGGGATGCTGGGCTCCTCGCTCTACGCGCACGTCGACTCGAAACAGGATCTGCTGGTCGACGTGGTGGAAGAGGGCGCCCGGTTGTTCCAGGAATCGGCGCGAGCCGCCGTCACGGCATCGGGATCGGCCCCGCAACGACTCCGGGCGCTCATCGAGGGCCACATCGATGTCGTCCTCGACAACCATGACGTCTCACGCACCTTCCTCAACGAGGCGAAGATGCTGGACACCCGACACCGGGAACGGGTCATCGCCGCCAGAGACGACTATGAGAAGACGTTCCGGGCGGTTCTCGCCGATGGCATCGCCGACGGGTCGTTCCGGGAGGACATCGACCCGAAGCTGGCGTCCATCTTCATCCTGTCCATCCTCAATGCCGTGGAGCGGTGGTATCGCCTCGACGGCGACCTCGGTCGCGATGCGCTGGTGGAGCGCATCCACGACTTCGCGGCTGCTGCCATCGACTGACGGCCCCGGGCCGACAATCCCGGCCGGCCGCGAGTTGCCCCTAAGGAACCCGGGTCAGGTGACCGACGTTGCAGTTGAGATGCTCTCGTCGCGTCAAGCTGCCGGGTTGTTGGTGATCGCCGCCATCATGGTCGTCCTCGTGCCCTCTGTCCCTGCGCAGGGAGAGGACAAGGGCTCGTTCATCGACGACGATAGAAGCAGGTTCGAGCCATACATCGAGATGGCGAGGGCGGAGGGCCTGGTGTCAGGCTGCAACCCGCCTGCAAACGACAGGTTCTGCCCCCATCGGGCCGTCACCCGTGGAGAGATGGCCGTGATGCTGGCGCGTGCCCTCGATCTTCCAGCGGCCACTGGCGATCACTTCGTCGACGACGACGGGGAGTCGGCGGAAAGGGCGATCAATGCCCTGGCCCAGGCCGGCGCCACTCGTGGATGTGGTGAGGGGAGGTTCTGCCCCGATCGCCTGCTGACCAGAGGCGAGATGTCATCGCTCATCGTCGGGGCGATGGGCTGGGCGCTCCCCGCCAACACCTATCCCTATGTCGACCTGGACCAATCGCCGTATGGCCGGTCCATCAAGTCACTGGCGAGACGCGGGGCCCTCGGGCCGTGTAATCCTCCGGTCGACGATCGACTCTGCCCGGATCGGACGGTGACCAGGGACGAGGCGGTGTTCTCCGTGGCCTCGGCGGTCGGCCTCGGTCCGGCCCGCCCCGAACCCAGGGCGGCCGAAGGGCCGGCCCTCGGGTTCGCCGACGCATTCGAGGCCCTCGACCTCTGGGATGGCCGCCGACCCAGCAGCAGGAACCGGGTCAGCCTGACCAGCGGGGGCTTTCGGGACACCGGGTTGAGGGTGGACATACCCAAGGGTTCCCATTACGGCGCCGACTTCAAGCTCGACCTGAGCCGTGTCGTCGGTGAGGAGCCGGAGCAGCTCTTCTTTCGCTACTACCTGCGTCTCGACCCGGACTGGGCGCCACAGACCAGCGGGAAGCTCCCTGGCTTTTCCGGGGTCTACACACAGAGCGGGAAAGGCGGCTATCAGAGCACTCCCTCGGATCCCGGTTGGTCGGCCCGGATGGAGTTCTTCGGGACCAGGGATGGTGACCGACGGGCCCGTCTTGGCTACTACGTGTATCACCTGGGGCAGGAGGGCCGGTATGGCGACGGGATGTCTTGGAACGAGGCGGGGAAGCTCAACCCCGGCGAGTGGTACTGCATCGAAGGTGAGGTGACCTTGAACCGGCCGGGTCTCACCGACGGAGCGCTACGCGCCTGGGTGGATGGGACTCCCGCCTTCGATGTGGCCGGCATCGAGTTCCGTCGACCGGAGGAGCCGAACATAAAGATCGAGTCGTTCTGGTTCAACGTGTACTACGGGGGCAAACCGCGAGCCGAGCGCGACTTCGGCATGGTCATCGACGAGGTGGCGGTGGACAACGCCCGGGTGGGCTGTGGGGGGGGGAACGGTCTGGGCACCGCGCTGAATGCCGATGTGACCGGCGATGGCTTCGACGACCGTTTGACCTGGGGTGAGTGCCCCGGCGGCACCTGCTTCCAGGCGACGACCAGCCTCGTCAACGGATCTGCCGTCAGCCAGAGGCTGGGAGACGGTGCGTGGTTCAGCCTCGACACCAGCCGGGCCGGGCTGGCGGCAGCTGATCTGAATGGCGACGGCAGGGACGATGTGGTCTATCACGGGCGCTGTGCGGGGTCCGTTCCGTGCTGGAGGGCCCACCTCTCGGAGGGCTCGACCCTTGGCCCTGCGCGGAACTGGGGGGATGGCGCCCGGTTCTCTCCGGCGACCCATGCCCTGGTCCCGGGAGACTGGAACGGCGACGGGTTCGACGATCTCGTCTACCAGGGGCTCTGCGGCTCGGACGGGGTGGAGTGCTGGCGTGCCCATCTCAGCGTGAACGGCAGGTTGGAGCCGGCCGACTGGGGCGGGTTTCCCGAAACGGCACGGGACGCGGACGTGGTCGCGGCCGATCTCGACGGAGACGGTCGAGACGACCTCCTCTTCCCGGGTGAGTGCCAGGCCGGGACCTGCTGGTATGGCCAGATGTCCGACGGCCACTCCTTCGCAGCCCCGGTGAATCTCGGCATGACCCGCCCGGAGGAACTGGAGCTCACCGAGGTGTTCGACTTCGACGGTGACGGAGATGACGATCTGATCACCGTCGGTGAGGTCGATGGGGGCTACGACCTGACCAGTCGTCGCGCCGGGCCGGATGGGCTCGGCGACGTGACGACGCTGACCGATGTGGGGTTGCCGGTCACCGGGCTCACCTTCCGGCGGATGGGAGCCGGGCGCCCGGTCGAGGCCCTCGTCACCACGTCGTGCGACGAGCCGATCTGCGTCGAGCGGAGACTGGCCCTGTCGGGCCGCCTGCTCTCTGTCCCGGACTACCAGGATGCGGTCACGCCACCACCGCGCAGGATGACAGGGCTCGCCCCGGCCTGACCAGCGTTCAGGAGGGCGCTCAGCCCCCGTTCGAGGACGGGTCCTTGACGGTCCAGGTGCCCTGGCTGGCGATCAGCCGGGAAAGGTCACCTTCGCCAGACTTCTCCTTGGCGGCTTCGATCTGGGCGTTGAGCTGCGACTCGTAAGTGGGTCGAGTGACGCTCCTGAAGATCCCGAGCGGAGTCGGCCCGTAGGGCCCATGGGACAGCCTGCTCAGGGCGAAGGCGATCGAGGGATCGGGCCGGGTCGGGTCGTGCACGAGTATTGCGCCGGGGTCCACCTTGGATGAGTCGACGATGGTTGCCTGGCCGTCTCGCAGCACCACGGCCTTGGCCCCTCCGTCGAAGACGATCGGCTTGCCGGGCTCGAGATCGATCCGATTGTGGACTCGTTCCTCCTTGCCGGTGAGTTGGATGAACGCCTTGTCGTTGAACACGTTGCAGTTCTGGTAGATCTCGATGAATGCCGATCCTTCGTGCTCATAGGCAGCCTGGAGCAGATCCTGGGTGTGGTTGCGGTCCATGTCCAGCGTCCTGGCGACGAACGTGGCCTCGGCGCCGATGGCGAGGGACACCGGGTTGAACGGGTAGTCGACCGACCCGAACGGTGAGGACTTCGTGGCCTTGCCCTGCTCGGACGTCGGTGAGTACTGCCCCTTGGTCAGCCCGTAGATCTGGTTGTTGAACAAGAGGATCTTCAGGTTGACGTTCCGCCGCAGGGTGTGGATCAGGTGGTTGCCACCGATGGACAACGCATCCCCGTCGCCCGTGACCACCCACACCGAGAGCTCCGGCCTGGTTGTCGCGATCCCCGAGGCGATCGCCGGGGCGCGGCCGTGGATGCCGTGCATGCCATAGGTGTTCATGTAGTAGGGGAACCGGGATGCACAGCCGATCCCCGAGACAAACACGAATTCCTCCCGAGGGCGGCCGAGACCGGCGAGGAACTGTTGGACCGAGGCGAGGATGGTGTAGTCCCCGCAGCCGGGGCACCAGCGGACCTCCTGGTCGGTCTGGAAGTCGGCTCGGGTGTAGGACAGGGCGGTCACTTGCTCATCTCCAGGATCTTGTCTGTGATCTCCGAGATCTTGAACGGTTCGCCTGCGACCTTGTTCAGCCCCTGGGCGTCGACGAGGAACTCGGCCCTGATCACCCTTCGCAACTGACCGGTGTTCAGTTCGGGGATCAGGATCTTGTCGTACCGGTTGAGGATCTCACCGAGGTTTCTCGGGAGCGGGTTGAGATAGCGGAGGTGGGCGGTGGCGACCTTCCCACCGGCGAGCCTGACCCGACGAGCTGCGGCGCGTATCGACCCGAAGGTCGAGCCCCAGCCGAGCACCAGGATGGATGCATCCTCCTCGCCGTTCACCTCGAGGTCCGGTATGTCGTTGACGATATTGGCCACCTTCCAGGCGCGGGTGTCGGTCATCAACTGGTGGTTGGCCGGGTCGTATGACACGTTCCCCGTGATGGCCTCCTTCTCCAGCCCGCCGATCCGATGCTCGAGACCCGGCGTCCCGGGGAGAGCCCAGGGGCGGGCGAAGGTGTCGATATCACGCATGTAGGGGAGGAAGGTCCCATTGGGCCCGTTCGGATGCCTGGCGAACTCGACCTCGATCGGCGGGATGTCGCTCACGTCGGGCAGCTTCCAAGGCTCCGAGCCGTTGGCGACCTGGTTGTCGCTGAGGAGAAGGACCGGTGTCATGTACTTGAGCGCGATGCGGGCCGCTTCGATGGTCATGTCGAAGGCATCTGATGGTGAGGCGATGGCGAGCACCGGGATGGGCGACTCGCCGTGGCGGCCGTACAACGAGAACAACAGGTCGGACTGCTCCGGCTTGGTGGGAAGACCGGTCGAAGGCCCACCGCGCTGCACGTTCACGACGAGCAGGGGCAGCTCCATCATGAAGGCGAGGGAGATGCCCTCGCTCTTCAGTGCGATCCCCGGGCCGGACGAGCCGGTGACGGCGAGATTCCCGGCAAAGGCCGCACCGATGGCAGTGCCCACACCGGCGATCTCGTCCTCGGCCTGGAAGGTCCGCACGCCGAAGTTCTTGTGACGAGCCAGCTCGTGCAGGATGTCCGAGGCCGGTGTGATGGGGTACGTCCCGTAGAACAACGGCAACCCGGAAAGTCTCGAGGCCGCGATCAGGCCCCAGGCCAGCGCGGTGTTTCCGTTGACATTCGTGTAGGTCCCGGGTTGCAGGGCGGCCGGCTTGATCTCGAATGTGATCTTCGACGCCTCGGTGGCGACTCCGAATGTGTACCCGGCCTGGAAGGCGGCGACGTTGGCGGCCGCCACTTCCGGTGTCCTCGCGAACTTCTTCTGAGCCCACTCGACGGTCGGCTCGGTGGGGCGATGGAACAACCAGGCGAGCAACCCGAGTGCGAAGAAGTTCTTCGACCGGAGGACCGAGCGCCCTGAGACCCCTGTGTCCTTGACCGCCTCCTTGGTGAGCTCGTCCATCGGGACCTTGATCACGCGGAAGCCCTCCAGTGTCCCGTCTTCGACAGGGTCGGTCTCGTAGCCGGCCTTGGCCAGGTTGCGCTCGTCGAACGTGTCGGTGTTGATGATCAAGGTGCCGCCCTGGCGAAGGTCCTTGAGGTTCTTCTTCAGAGCTGCCGGGTTCATCGCAACCAGGCAGTCCGGCTGGTCGCCTGCGGTCAGGATGTCGAAGTCGGCGATCTGGACCTGGAAGGACGAGACGCCGGGGAGAGTCCCGGCAGGGGCTCGAATCTCCGCCGGGAACGATGGGAGGGTCGACAGGTCATTGCCAAACAGTGCGCTTGCGTCGGTGAATCTCGATCCGGCTACCTGCATGCCGTCGCCGGAGTCTCCGGCGAGTCGGATCACGACTCTGTCGAGGGTTTCGGTCGGTGTGCTTGATTCGGGTTGGGATGTGGCGATCTGATCGACCACGGTGGTCACTTCCTTGTCTTTCATCTCGGCGCGCGCCTGCTCGGGGTGTCGAACTCGAGGTTCTGGTGGAAAGACCGCATCCCGGTTGCCGCGCAGATCCAGTTTATCTGGGTCATGTGATACCTGGTCCCAATGGAGCAGGGGTGAATTCGATCACCCCCGTACGCTCGAGTGATCTACCGAATCCGATGAGTGCTGTCTCTGAGTCGAGCGGCCCAATGGCCTGGAGAGAGACGGCGGGCTCGCCTGAGCCGGCGAGGGGGAGCACTATCGCCGGGTGCAGCGAGTGATTCACGATGGCGCTGAACCAGGACAGAACCGCGCGGTAGTGACGATCGCCGATCATGTCGACTCCGATCTCCTTGCGCATGGCCGGGGTGGCCGGGGTGATGAGCAGATCCACGCTTCTGAATGCTTCGGCGAATCTCTGCCGAATCATTAGCTGCCAATTGCGCCCGGCCGCGATCTGCTCATCTGTGGTCCCCGCGCAATCGTCCAGTCTCCTCGCCACGTCCTCGCCATAGGGAAGTCCTTCGGCCCGAAAGCCGCGATGCACTTCGTTGATCTCGCCGGAGATCGAATGGATCAGCTCGGCGGCAGGGAGGACTTCAGGCATGACAACGGGCGAGACTGTGTGGCCCAACTGGGCCAGTGCTTCCGATGCCGACGCGAATGCCCGAGCCACATCGTCGCCCATAGGCGCGTCGTCGAGCCAGGGCTGGGGGACCCCCAGCCGAAGGGATCCGACGGTGGGCTCGCTCGACTCGTCGCCGGAGAGCACCCGGTAGACCGTGTCGAGGTTGCCGACGCTGTCGGCCAGGGGCCCGACCGTGTCCACCGAGAGCGCAAGGGGAAAGACACCGTCGAGAGGGATCCGGCCATGGGTCACCTTCAGGCCGAGACACCCGCACAGTGCGGCCGGAACCCGCACCGAGCCTCCCGTGTCGGTGCCGATGCTCACCGGGGTCAATCCGGCGCCGACCGCTGCACCGGAGCCACCAGAGGAGCCGCCCGGCGAGGTGTCGAGGTCCCACGGGTTGTGAACGGGGCCGAAATGGGGGTTCTCCGATGAGAAGCCAAAGGCGAACTCATGAAGACCGGTCCTCCCGATGATGATGGCGCCGGCCTCCTCGAGACGGCTCACCACCGGGGCCGATCGGGTGGCGTCGCTTCGGTAAAAGGCCGAACCTGCCGTCGTGGTCCGGCCCTCGTGGTCGATCAGGTCCTTCAGGCCGATGGGCATCCCGGCGAGGGGTCCAGGGTCGACGCCCCGTTCGATGACGGCGTCGAGCGCGGCGGCACGTGCGAGCGCCCGCTCGTCGTCCAGGTAGGTGAACGCATTCAGGGTGTCCTGGGTGGCATGCGCCGCAGCGAGCGTCTTCCCGATGCGGCTGACTGTGGACACAAAGGGCGAGCGTAGCTGTTGTGACCCGGGTCGCGGTGGAAGGTCGCCGCCGGGAGGCCGAAGCCCACCGCCGTCCAGTCGATGCGCCGCCTATTCGTAAACCAGGCCGTCGTTGACCGGGACCAGAGAGATCCAGGCTTTGCCGACCGGGACCGGGATCACCTTGCCCGACGAATCGGTCAGCGTGAACCAATCCTTCTCTGTCGCCCTTTCCCAGGTGCCCTTCACCACCCTCCCATCGGCGAACACAAAAGCCTCTCCGCTCCCGGTGGTCAGGCTGCTCGGCAGCGCCTTGCCCCGCCCCGGGGGAGAGTGCCGGTACTGCTCGGTGTACAGGGCAACCAGGACCGGAAAGCCGATCCGGCCCTCTTCGCCGTCCTCGGTCACCCAGTTCGACTCCTGGCCATCGGCGGTGCGCAGCCAGGTGCCGGACGCCTCATCCCAATCCCAATCGACGATGTTGCCCGCGAAGTCGATCGTGATCGAGCTGGCGGGCTCGGCCGTCGACGGCAGGTCGCCGAACACCCAGATCGCTCCGGTCGGCGGCTCGTCCGGATAGCCGAGGCGGTCGGCGTCCTCGCGGAGCAGGATGGTGTTGGCATACAGGTTGTGGGGGGCATTCCGGTTCGAGACCCTGAATGTGGCGGGCCTCACTTCGCCGATCAGATGGACGTCCATCGACCGGATCAACGCCTGTACCCAGGTCTGCGCTCCGGAGATGGCGAACGTGGGCTCGTTGAGTGCGGTGAGGATATGCGGGTCGGTCGGCCGGCCCGAGCGCATCGGGCCGAAGTACTCCGTGTCGCTCTGCTGCCAGAGGGTGAGGAAGCGGGTGATGCCCTCGACGACGATTTCGAAGACGACATCGGCCTCCTGGACGCCGGACTGGGGCCGTGCGTTGGAATGGTTGTCCATCTTCACCGCCAGCAGCCGCCGGTCGAGCAGGGCAGGGTCGTCCACCGGCAGGCCGTTGATCGGGCTGGCCGGGCCTCCTTCGGTCGTGGTGACCGCGCTGGTAGTCGTCGTCGCTTCTGTTGTCGTAGTTGTTGGCTCGGCGGTAGTGCTCGTCCCGGCGTCCTCGACGCTGCCTGAGCATGCGGCGAGGATCAGCGCGGACGCGACAAACCAAGCAAGTCTGGTACGCATGCGTCTGACTGTATCCAGGTGAGGGTTCTAAACGGTGAATACCCCGCCGGTCACCGGGAGGTGCGGCAAGGCGGATTCGGGCTGATCGACCGAGATGGCGAACTCGATGCCCTCGGCGTTGGAACGGAGCACGTAGATGGCGTCGATGTTGACGCCGGCGTCGGCGAGGAGCCGGGTCAGCCCGGCCAGCTCACCGGGACGATGGGGGAGGTGCGCGGTCAGGACGGTGTTCTCTTCACTGTGCAGCGCCGCCTCGGCGAGGACTCTCCGTGTGGTGGCGGCGTCGTCGACGATGAGTCGGACCGTTCCCTCACCGTCATGCCCGTAGGCGGCCAGAGCTTCGATGTTGACTCCGAATGCTGCAAGTGCCTCGGTCAGTGAGGCGAGCCTCCCCGGTCGGTTCTCCATCCGGACCACGAACTCGGTCATGCGCCGACTCTACGCCACCGACGCGCGCCCATGTCACCCATCCGGGTGGGAGGGCTCGGACCGTCCCCGTCTCTCCAGGTACGCGTGCCAGATCAGTCGGGCAGCCGCCGCCCGTACCGGTCGCCAGGGGATGGAGACGAGCTCGAGCCCGTCACCGTCCGGGATCGGGGACATCCCGAGGACTTCGGCCGTGCCCACCTGGAGGGCCCTGTCCCCGACCGGGAACACGTCGGGGAACCGAAGCGCGGAGAGCAGGTATGCATCGGCGGTCCATGGCCCGATTCCCTTGACCGCAAGGAGCGAGGCGCGCGCCTCCTCCTGGGGAGCCCCGGTCAAGCCGTGGAGGTCGAGGTCCCCCGTGCTCACCGACCGGGCGAGCTCTACCAGATAGTGGGACTTCTGGCGGGTCACGCCGATGGCACGCAGCTCTTCCTCGCCGGCCTCCATGATCCCCTCCGGGGTGACGGTGCCGAGGAGTGCGACGAGCCTCCGGAACATCGCTGCTCCCGACTCGAGTGACACCTGTTGCTCCATGATCAACCAGACCAGCGTCGGGAACCCGGAGGGTCTCTGCCAGAACGCGGGAAGGCCGATACGGTCCACGACTCGGGCGAAGGCGGGCTCCTCGGCGGTGAGCAACCCGATGGCTTCGATGAACGTTGCCTCGTCCAGGTGCTCGACGCGGGGGTGGAGGCTGGCAATCGGCACCGGGCCAAACGAACGAGAATCTTGGGTATCGGCCTCGAGGTTGTCCGAAGTCACCCAGCCGACACCAGGCGCAAGGGCACCCTGTCCGTCCACCACATCACCCGGGCCTGCCGTCAATCGCTTCACCAGCCAGAAGTCATCACGACCCGGGTGTGGGAGGGCGACGACATCGCCCACGGATGGCGGGCGCGAGCTCGTCGTCACGAACTCGTCTCCCGGCGTGAGAGCCGGCCTCATCGACTCCTCGGCAACTCGGAACCTGCGCATGGGTTTCGTCGCTGGAGGGTATGGTCGGAAACGCACATCGACAAAGAAGGAGTGTCCAATGCGTCAGGTCACGGTTGCCCATGCCCACTGCGATCTGTTCTGCGGGGTCTACGACCCGGCTCAGGCCAAGATCGAGGCGATGTCGGTCCTCAAGTCGGCCGAGAAGTACCAGGCATCCGACGACGAGGTGTTCCGGGCCAGGGCGATCGCCATCAAGGAGGAGAGGGCCGAGCTGGTCAAGCATCACCTGATGGTGCTCTGGGTCGACTTCTTCACAGCCGACCATCGCAAGGAGTTTGCAAACCTCGACGACCTCTTCTGGCGGGCGATCCTCCAGGCCGGCAACGCCAAGAAGTCGGTAGACCCCGAGGACGGCCGGAAGCTCGTGTCCCTCATCGACGAGATCGCAGAGATCTTCTGGAAGACCGAGAAGGGACAGGGGGCGGGGGTCTATCCGCCCAGCTGATCAGATGCCGGATCGGGGGGAGCCGGGCGCCTCGTTCGACTCCTCAGCGAGTCGGTCGCGCGCTTTGCCCATGGAATGTCGCGTTCGAGAAGGGCGAGCCCGCCCAGGATGGCGAGCACCCCAGGCCCGGGCAGCACCAGCATTGCGGTGCCGGCCCCGAGGAGGGTGAATCCTCCGGCAAGACGGGCGACTCGACTCATGACATGAGCTTATCGGCTGTTGTCCTGGAGCGAGCAAGGAATTCTTCCCTCAGTCGTCGAGAACGTCCGGCTCCAGCTTGGTGTACAACGGCGCCACCGACCCGAGATCCGAGCCTCCCTCCACTGGTGGCCGCTCCCAGGCGCTCACCTCGGGTGGGAGACCGAGCATCTCCCCGACGCGGCCTGTTGTCCAGGGCAGGAATGGGGCTAGTGCCACCCGGATCCCGGAGATGGCCTGCAACGCTGTCCAGAGGATGGTGCCGCCTCGCTCGGGGTCGTCCTTCACCACCCGCCATGGCTCTTCGGAGTTCAAATAGGCGTTGACCTCGGCCGCCGCGTCCATGGCCGTCTTGAGCGCGGCGCGCAGTTCCACCGCCTCGATGGCGGCAGCAGTGGTCTCGAGGGCCCGGTCGGTTCCCTCGATGAGGGCCTCGTCGGCCGGAGTGGGCGGTCCTGGTCGGGGGACCTTGCCGTCGAAGTTCTTCTCACTCATCGAGAGGACGCGGTTGACCAGGTTGCCCCAGGTCGCCACCAACTCTTCGTTGATTCGGCGGATGATCTCGTCGTCACTCAGGTCGGTGTCGTTGTGTTCGGGCAAGACGGCGGCGATGGCATAGCGAAGGGCGTCGGGTTCCAACCTGTCGGCGTACCACCCGATCGACCGCCCTACACCCAGGGACTTGGAGGCCTTCCTTCCCTTGAAGGTGATGTACTGGTTGGCGGGCACGTCGGTGGGGAGGTTGAGCCCGCCGTAGCCCATGAGCATCGCCGGCCATATGACGGTGTGAAAAGGGATGTTGTCCTTGCCGACGAAATAGTACGACTCTGCTTCGGGATCCTCCCACCATCTCTTCCATGCGTCCGGATCGCCGGTCGATGCCGCCCACTCCTTGGCTGCGCTCAGGTATCCGATCACCGCGTCGAACCACACATAGATCCGCTTCCCCGGCCCCAGGTCGTCGACGGGTACTTCCACTCCCCACTCGATGTCACGGGTCATGGCCCGCTCGGGCATCCCTTCGTCGATCATCCCCAGTGCCCAGTTCCGCACGTGACGGCGCCAGGTGGTCTTCGTCTCCAGCCACTCCCGCAGAGGCTCGGCGAACACGGGCAGTCTGAAGAAGTAGTGGTCGGTCTCCTTCAAGAGCGGCGTGGCGCCGGTCAGCCGCGACCTCGGGTCCAAGAGATCAGTCGGGTCGAGGGTGCGCCCGCAGTTCTCACACTGATCGCCCCGGGCGTCGGGGTAGTCACAATGCGGGCAGGTCCCCTCCACGTACCGGTCCGGGAGGAACCGCTCCGCAACCGGGTCGAAGTACTGGGCTGTCGTCCCTTTGACCAGGTAATCCTTCTCGAGAAGGCGGAGAAAGACGTCCTGGGTGACCGCGGCATGGTTGTCGGTCATGGTGGTGGTGAACAGGTCGAACGAGATCCCGAGCGAGTCCCAATAGCCGAGGATCTCCGGGTGATACCTCTCCACCACTTCCCGTGGGCTGATTCCTTCTTCGTCGGCCTTGACCGTGATCGGCGTGCCGTGGGCGTCCGACCCCGAGACCATGAGGACGTCATTCCCGACGATGCGGTGATAGCGGGCGAATATGTCGGAGGGCAGGTATGCGCCCCCCAGATGGCCGAGATGCAGCGAGCCCGACGCATACGGCCAGGCGACGGCGACGAGGATCCGACGACTCATCACTCGGAGGGTAAACGGCGGTTCGTGATCACCTGGCCGTATTGATCCCCGCCACAGGCACATGGCGGCTGGAGCGTTCTATCAGCACGACCCCGCCGATGATGAGGATGGCTCCGACCACGACGGATGCCGTCAGGCTCTCGCCCAGGAAGATGACCGCGAGAAGCACCGCGATCACCGGCACCACGTACCCGGCTATCCCGAGCCTCGCCGCCGAGTTGACCTGGGCGGCGATTATGAACGCAGTGAACGGGACTGCCGTTGCGAATGATCCGAGTGCGATCAACAGCACCCAAGCTGATGGCTCGATGGACGTGATCGGCGTCGTGCTGAGAAGCGGCATCACCAGGATGTAGACGGCCGTGGCAGTGGTGAACTGAGGGATGACGAGGCCATCGCCCCCAACTTCGAGGGCGAAGCGGCGGGTCAGGGCTCCGCCCACACCGGCGAGGCAGACGGCGATCAGCGACAGGCCGACGCCACGCCAGAGATTGCCCACCCCCTCCATGTTCCCGCCGACCCCGACGAGAAACGCGGTGCCTATCAGGGAAACGATCAGACCGGGGATCGAACGCGGGTTGAAACGCTCTCCCTCGACCAGGAAGTGGGCCGCGCCGACCGTGGCCACCGGAATCAGGGCGACCAGGAGGCCGCCCAGGCTCACCGGTAGCTCCTCGAGGCCCATGGTGAACAGGGCGTTCGGGACGGCCAGTGCCAGGACCCCTAGCACCGTGCCCCTTGCCCACTCACGACGATCGAGACCGCGAAATCTCTTCCAGAAGATGGACACGCCGAGGAGGATCGCCGTTGCGATGCCCAGCCGGACCGGGAGCAGGGTGAACGTGGATATCCCACTGGTCAGGATGGCCCGGGTGAGGACCGCTGCGGATCCCCACCCGAGGGTCGCCACCACCAGCGGGGTCCACGGATTCATCGGCGGGGACGGTAAACGGGCACCGGACAATGGGCTAAAAGGAAAAGCCCGGGATGCCGATAACCTGGGATCATGACCAAGCGTTCCCTCACCCTCATCGCAGCGCTGGCCCTCGTGGTCGCGTCCTGCGGCGGGGCAGTCCAAGACACAACCACGACCGGCGCGCCCGACGTCGAGACCACCACGACCGCCCCGGCCGTTGAGGCAGTGCTCCTCTCCTACTCCCTGGCCGCGGGGGACGAATTCCAGTACGAGGTGACCATCGACCAGCACATCGAGATGAGTGCCGAGGGCGATGAGTCGACGATGGCCGAGGAGGAGATGCCGGGCTCGGCCTCGATCGACCTGAGTGGCACCGGCACCTTCACTCAGGTGGTTTCCGATGGGCCGACTGCAGGGACCTACGAGGTCCACATCACTGGTGACTTCACCGACGTCAGTGTGACCGGCACCGTCGATGGCGAGCCGGTCGACTCGAGTGAGACTCCCGATTTCGCCGAGATCGACCCGGTGGACGTCACCGTGGTCGTCGACGAGCAGGGCAAGTTGGTCGAGGACTCGGCCACCGGGCAGGACCAGCTCGGTTCGGATCTGTTCGGCCTCGGAGGACTGGGCGGAGACGGATCGGTCCCCGGGCTCGACCTTGGCCGATTCATCGGTATCCCCCTCTCCGATCAGGAGGTCACCGTCGGTGACACCTGGACCGAGGAGATCGAGACTCCCGGGATGATGGACGTGGAGCCGATCGTCACCACGGTGACCAGTGAGGTCACCGGGGTCGAGGAGACAGGCGATGTCGAAGTCTTCGTCATCGAGACCACCACCTCCACTTCACCGATCGAGTTCGACCTGGCCCAGTTCTTTGCCGGGATGTTCGGCGCCTTCATGCCCGACGGAGCCAGCGATGAAGAGAAGGCCGAGATGGAGACCGTCCTCGCCGAGCTCAGATTCCTGATCTCGATCGATGAGTCCACCTCGGAGAGCGCCACCCGATTCGACCCGGCGGCGGGTTTGGCCCGGCAGGTCGACTCGACCAGCGCCACCAACATCGCTATGGACATCAACTTCCCCGACGAGGAGACCAACGAGATGGTCGGCTTCGTGATGAACATGACCCTCGACCAGGACATCAGCTACCGGATGATCTCCGGACCTACTGCCTGATTTGGGGCGGATCCGGACCTCGCCCCGGCGTCTGGATCAGCTCTTCCTGCGCACGCTGGAGACTGCGGAGCGCCATAAATAGGCAGTGAAGCTTGGCCGCTTCGTCGGGCCGGGCACGACATCAGCCGCCGCTGATGGCAGGGCTGTCTCCGTCGCGGTCTCCATCCTTTCCCGGTTGGCGCGCAACTCGGCCAGCCGTTCCCGCAGGAAACGCGCCTCGGTCTCGGCCCTGGCAGCCCTCTCCCGGGCCTCGGCGAGCTGTTGACCAGCCTCATGGAGGTTGCCCAACTGGAGCAACATCTTGTCCCATGCCTCGATGGGGACGATCATGGTCCCCGGTGGCGGACCCGCCCTCTCGGGATCGGAGGTCGCCATCGCTCTTTCCACGGTGATCTCGTCCCGGCGTAGGTCGACGACATCGACTTCGCGGCCCAATTGATCCGCACGTGCGAGCACGCGGTCCAACGGCACCATCCGGCGGGTGCCGACAGGTGTCTCGTCGACGACGCTCGGCACTCGTTTCTTCCTGGCCCAGCTGCGAAGCGTCGGAACCGGGATCCCGGTCGCATCGCTCGCCTCGCGGAGTGTCACCCATCCCGGACGATTGATCGGGGCAGCCGGCTGCGGAGCGGCGTGGCGCCCCGGCTCCCTGACAGTCACTGCAGGGAAGGTGCGAAGGGCCTCGGTTTCCCAGAGAAATGCAGCGTCACGTTCGGCCATGAGGGACATCATAAAGATCCTGTGCGAGGCGGGGTCATGGCCGGCCTTCCATGTTCCTAGGATGGGCCTGGTGAGGCCGCACCCAGCCGTATGACATCGCCACCCGGCCCTGCGTCCCCCTCCGAACAGGAAGTCCGCTCGCTGGTCGAACGCATCTTGGACGGGGTCATGGCCGCCGATCTCTCCCCTCAGACTCGTGAGGAGCAGCCTGCCCCACCCGCAACAGGTGCGGGGGCCGGGCAGAAGTTGAGGATCGCCATCGGCGCGGATCACGGCGGCTATCCGCTCAAGGAGAAGATCGGCTTTCGGCTCCGGGAGGCTGGCTACGACGTCCTCGACTGCGGCACCGACTCACACGAGGCGGTGGATTACCCGGATTTCGCCCATGCCGTTGCCAGGGAGGTCGGCGCGGGCAACTGCCTGTACGGGATCGTCGTCGATGGTGCAGGAATCGGTTCGGCCATGGTGGCCAACAAAGTCCCCGGGGTCCGAGCCGCCCTCTGCTACGACCTCTCCTCTGCTCGAAACAGCCGGGAGCACAATCATGCCAATGTCTTGACGCTGGGCGCAGGGTTGATCGGTGAGGCTCTCGCCTGGCAGATCGTCGAGGAGTGGCTGTCGGTGGAGTGGGGCGGGGGCCGTCACGCCCGCCGGGTTGCCAAGATCGACAGCATCGAACAGCAATACTCCCGAGCAGGGATGAGACAGGAACAGGGATGAACCGCGAGGCGCTCGTCGAGGTGGTTACCCGGGAGGTCCTGGCCGCCCTCTCCACCCGTTACGACATCTGTGACACGGGTGACAAGGTTCGGGAGGTCGTGGCCAACGGCGCCGATCGTGTCAGCTTCCACGGTGAGGCGGCAGAGGTCCCCCTCGACATGGCGCGCTACATCGACCACACCCTGCTCAAGCCCGAGGCCACCGCCGCCGACATCGACCTGCTCTGCCGGGAGGCGGAGGAGTACCACTTCGCCTCGGTGTGCATCAACCCGACCTGGGTGAAGCGCGCCGCTCAGAACCTCAGGGGGACTTCGGTGCCGGTGTGCACCGTCATTGGCTTTCCCTTGGGGGCGACCACGGCCGAGGTCAAGGCGATGGAGGCGCGGCGGGCGTTGCGGGACGGGGCGCGCGAGGTCGACATGGTCCTCAACATCGGGGCGCTCAAGTCGGGCGACTTCGACCTCGTCCTCCGGGACATCGAAAAGGTGGTGGACGCCGCCCACGAGGTCGGGGCGCTGTGCAAGGTGATTCTGGAGACGGCGCTGCTCACCGATGAGGAGAAGGTCATCGCGTCCTCCCTGGCCAAGCAGGCCAGGGCAGACTTCGTAAAGACTTCGACGGGGTTCGGCCCGGGAGGGGCGACCGTGTACGACGTCGCATTGATGAGGGAGACGGTGGGCCCGACCATGGGGGTCAAGGCGTCCGGTGGGGTGCGCACCGCCAGCGATGCGGAGGACATGATCGCAGCCGGGGCGACCAGAATCGGGGCCTCGGCCGGGATAATCATCGTCGGTGGCAAGGATGGAGGCAAAGGTGACGAGAGGTATTGAGCTGAGGTCGTTTGCGTTTCTGGACTCTCTCCAGCCGCAATACGCCGCCTTCCTCGGGACGGTTGCGCAGGGCTTTCTCCCCCTGGCCAACGACGCGTCCCTGTGGGTGGAAGTGGCTCCCGGCATCGAGATCAACCGCCTCACCGACGTGGCGTTGAAGGCGACCTCTGTCAAACCGGGGCTTCAGATCATCGAGCGGTACTACGGAGTGCTCGAGGTCCATTCCCCGGACCAGGCGGAGACCCGTGCCGCCGGCTCGGCCATCCTCGAGGCCATCGAGAGCACGGAGGACGAGCGGATCAAGCCACGCATACTGTCGTCTCAGATCATCCGGAGACTCGACGACCATCACGCCCAGCTGATCAACCGCACCCGGCACGGGCAGATGATCATCCCGGGCCAGACGCTCTATGTGCTCGAGTGCGAGCCGGCCGCATACGCCTCCCTGGCTGCGAACGAGGCGGAGAAGGCGGCAGAGATCAACGTCCTCGAGGTGCGCAGTTTCGGGTCGATGGGACGGGTCTATCTAGGCGGCGAGGAGCGGGACATAGATGTCGGATGGCAGGCTGCGGTCGGGGCCCTGGAAGGCCTCTCCGGGCGGGAAGCCGGTTAGACGATGATGAGTCGGATCAACAGTTGGAATCAAGGAAAGGAGGAGCTTCATGGCTGAAGCTCTGGGAATGATCGAGGCTCGCAGCTTCCCGGCGATGGTCGAAGCGGCCGATGCCATGGTGAAGGCAGCCAAGGTCGAGCTGGTGAGCATGGAGAAGACGGGCGGCGGATACATCACGGCGGTGGTTCGTGGCGATGTCGCCGCGGTGAAGGCGGCAGTCGACGCCGGTGTGCGCGGGGCCGAGAAGGTGGGCGAGGTCATTGCCACCCACGTCATCGCACGCCCGCATGTCAACATCGATCTGATCCTGCCCCTTGGCCGTCAGGAGCAGGCTCAGGACGAACTCGGCTAGCTCGCGTCGGGCCGGAGGAGGCAGGAGATAGGGCCGTGCATCTAGGCAGGGTTGCTGGCACCTTGGTCGCCAGCCGCAAAGAGGCACTCATGGAGGGCATGAAGTTCCTCGTGGTGCGTCAGCTCGACGCCGCCAACGTGGAGACGGGTGGCTACGTGGTCGCGGTCGACGCGGTCGGAGCAGGCCCGGGGGAAGTGGTGCTCTATGCCTCGGGAAGCTCGGCTCGCCAGACGGAGCTCACCCGCGATCGCCCCGTCGACGCCGTGATCATGGCGATAGTCGACTCTTGGGATGTGGGGGGAGAGGTCCGCTATCACAAGGGCCGGGAGGAGTCACCCTCCTGACAGCCATGCTCGACGACAAAGAGATCCAGGCCATCATCGAGCGGGTCAAGGGGCGAGTCGCCGCCGCCGAGATCTCGGGGCGGGCGGCCCCCGCTCTCAAAGCGGCCGATTCACTGGCGGTGTCCGATGTCCAACTCGGCGACGGGGTTCACGCCACGATCGACCTGGCGGTGGTGGCCGCCCGCAACGCGTTCCTCTCCTACAAGGAGATGGGTCTGGAGACCCGGAAGACGATCGTCGATGCCATGCGTGGCGCCATGCTTCGCGAAGGCGAGCGTCTCGGCTACATGGCTGCCGAGGAGACCGGGATCGGGCGGGGGGAGGACAAGGCGGTCAAGAACCGGCTGGTCACGACCAAGACCCCAGGGCCGGAGGACCTCGAGCCGCAGGTGGTCACCGGGGACGCCGGGATGATGGTCACCGAGTTTGCCCCTTATGGCGTCATCGGATCGATCACTCCCACGACCAACCCGACCTCGACGATCATCAACAACTCGATCTCGATCGTGTCGGCGGGCAACGCGGTCACGTTCAACGTCCATCCCAATGCGAGGCTGGTCTCGGTAGAGAACGTCCAGATCCTCAACCGCGCCATCGTCGCTGCCGGTGGCCCGCCCGATCTGGTGACTGCGATACCCCAGCCAACACTCGATTCGGCCCGCGAGTTGATGAACCACGACGACGTTCGCGTCCTGCTCGTCACCGGAGGGCCGGGAGTGGTCAAAGAAGCCTTGAAAACGAGCAAGAAAGCGATCACTGCGGGGCCGGGGAACCCCCCCTCGGTGGTCGACCAAACCGCCGATGTGGAGAGCGCGGGCCGGGCCATCGTCAAGGGCGCGTCCTTCGACAACAACGTGATCTGCACCGACGAGAAGACCACCATCGTGGTGGACACTGTGGCTGACCGACTCGTCCAGTCGATGGTGTCCACCGGCGCATACCGGCTGAAAGAGCACGAGTTGAAGCGCCTGGAGCGGGTCATCTTCAAGGAGATGGGTCCCCCCGGGAAACCGGGGATGATCAACACCGATTGGATAGGCAAGGACGCGGCCAGGATATTGGCCGAGATCGGCGTGATGGTGGGAGACGACATCCGTCTGGTCGTGGCCGAGGTCCCCCGCGATCACACCCTGGTTTGGACCGAGCAAATGATGCCGGTGATGCCCGTGGTCCGGGTGACCAACGTTGACGATGCCATCGATCTGGCGGTTCGTTCCGAGCACGGTTTCAGGCACACGGCCTCGATCCACAGCACCAACGTCGAGACGATCACCCGCATGGCCCGGGCCATGAACTGCAGCATCTTCGTGGCCAACGGGTCCAACTTCAACGGGCTGGGACAGGGCGGGGAGGGTTTCACGTCGTTCTCGATCGCGAGCCCCACCGGGGAGGGCATGACCCGACCCCGCACCTTCTCCCGGGTGCGGCGGGTGACTGTGGTCGGAGCCCTGAACATTGTCTGATCGAGACCCCGCAATCGCACTCTTCGAATTCGGCTCGATCAGCGATGGCATCGTGACCGGTGATGCGATGGTCAAGGCTGCACCCTTGGGTGCGATCTATGCCGGGACGGTGCACCCCGGCAAGTACCTGGTGATGGTGACCGGGGACACCGCCAGCGTCGAGGAGGCGGTGAGAGTCGGCAACGAGGTGGGCTCGAGGTCACTCTCCGACGTCGTGTTCCTCGCCGACTTGCATCCGAAGGTGGCCGACGCGATCACATCCGACTCCAGACGGGCGCCGGTGGGGGACGAGGCCCTTGGGATCGTCGAGACCTTCTCGGTGGCCGCCGTCCTCGACGCTGCCGACGCAGGGGTCAAAGCAGCCGATGTGGGCCTTGCGGCCATCCGGCTGGCCGACGGGCTCGGCGGGAAGGGCTACGTTCTCTTCTCCGGTGTGGTGGCCGAGGTGGAAGCGGCAGTCGAAGCGGCCGCGGCCAGGGCCGATGGGCACCAGACGCTGATCCGAGCCGATGTCATCGCCCAGCTTCACGCGGAGATGGCAGACAACCTTGCAGGCAATGTCCATTTCATGAAGAGGGTCTCCGCTGGGCGGGGGAGAAGCTGAGATGCAGCTCGGGCTCGTGCTGGGCAGCGTGGTGGCGACGGAGAAGGTCATCGGGCTCGAAGGGGTGCGATTTCTCGTTGTTCAGCCTCTGGACAAGACACAACGACCGGCGGGCGACACACTGGTCGCGGCCGACGCCGTGTCCATGGCCGGCCCGGGCGAGCTCGTCTACTTCGTGGCTTCACGTGAGGCGGCCGAGGCCCTCCCGGTGCGATTCGTCCCCGTGGACCATGCCATCGTCGGGATCGTCGACGATGTTCACCTGGAGGAGGAGTGATGAAGGTGGGAAGGGTCGCAGGGACCGTGGTATCCACGATCAACATCCCGCTCCTCGACGACCACCGCCTCCTCCTCTGCGACACCCAGGACGTCAACGGCGAGGCGTCCGGTTACACCATCGCCGTAGACGTGGTCGACGCCGGGGTGGGCGACACCGTGCTCATCCTCGACGAGGGAAGCTCGGCCCGTCAGATCCTGGGATTGAACTGGGGTGCGATCCGGGCAGTAGTGGTCGGCATCGTCGACGAGCTGGTCATCGACGGCGAAGTCAGACCTCTCGGTTAGGGCTGCCGATGGCTTCGGCGTGTCACCCGATGTTGGTGATGTCGCGCCCGTGCGCGGTCAGTGCCCAGATCACGAAGAACGCGGCTGCGATCAATAGTGCTCCCCAGACCGGGTAGTAGGGCAGCCAGCCGAAGGCGGCTATCGCGCTCACCGCGGCGAGGATGACCCCGATGGTCCGCGCCCATACCGCCCCCCGAAACAGGGCGAGGCCGGCGAGTATGACCACCACACCGAGTATGAGATGGATCCATCCCCAGGTGGTGACGTCGAACTGGAAGACATACTCCCGTCCGATCACGTAGAACTCGTTCTCGAGAATCGCCGCGAAGCCGGCGATTGCATGCCAGAACCCGAGCATGATCATCATCAGGGCCGCGAAAGTGGTCCAACCCGCCGCCCATCCACTCGTTTCCTGCGTCATTGGGGATCTCCTCCTTCGTACTCTCCAGAGCCTACGACCGGGTCGGGTCGTGGTTCGATCATTTCATCGTGGCCATGTCGCGCCCATGGGTTGTGAGCGCCCAGATGACGAAGATCGACGCCGTGACCATCAGTGCGCCCCAGACCGGGTAATAGGGCAGCCAGGCAAACGACGCTATCCCTGCGATCACTGCGACGATCACGCCGACTGTTCGCGCCCACGTGGCGGCACGGAACAGCGCGAAGCCGGCGAGCAGCATCACCACGCCAATGATCAGGTGGGCCCATCCCCAGGCGGTCACGTCGAACTCCAGGTAGTACTCACGCCCGATGAGGTAGAAGTCGCCCTGGAAGAGGGCCACCAGGCCGGCGATCACGTTCCATGCCCCGTGCATGATCATCAGGATGGCCGCGAAGGTGATCCAGCCGATCGCCCATCCACTCGTTTCCTTGGTCATCTGTGCGAATCCTCCCGGGAATGTGGTCCTCTGCTCGAACCTGCGATGAGTCTATGACGCGGACGATGGCGGGCGCCGGGCTTTTGACATTCACACCGACCGATTCGATGTGCAACACTTCAGGTTTCAAGGGCGTGCTCGAGGGCTCGCCCCCGGAATACCCCGTTAGGAAAGGTTGGGCAGTATGCCTTTGTTGGATCTGTTCTGGTCCATGTTGTGGTTCTTTTTGTTTTTCGTCTGGATCTGGCTCCTCATCACGGTCTTCGGTGACATCTTTCGTAGCAAGGACCTCTCCGGTGGGGGCAAGGCCCTCTGGACGATCTTCGTCATCGTCCTGCCATATCTCGGAGTGTTCGTCTACCTGATCAGCCGCGGCGGGTCGATGCAGGAGAGGGCTATGGAGGAAATGGCCGCCCGTGAGGAGATGCAGAGGAAGTACATCCAGCAAGTCTCAGCGTCGTCTGGCGGTGCCTCTTCGGCTGACGAGTTGGCCAAGCTCGGCGAGTTGAAGGCCAAGGGACTCCTGACAGACGCCGAGTTCGCGGCGCAGAAGGCCAAGATCCTCGGCTGAGCAACATTCGACCTCGACCAAGAAGACCGGCTCCTCTCGGGGCCGGTCTTCTCTTGCGTTACTGACCCTGGGGGCTATCGAGCGCCAGGTTCAGGATGAGGACGTTGACCGCGGGCTCGCCCAGGAATCCAAGCGCCCTGACTTCGGTGCTGTCGTCGATGAATGCCATGACTTCCCCGACCTCGAGGTTGCGGGCGTCCGCCACGCGGGTGGCCTGGAGTTTGGCGTTGGCGATGGAGATGTGAGGGTCGAGGCTGCTGGCCGAGCCGGTCACGGCATCGACCGGCACCGGCGTCGTCTCTTCGAGGCCGTTGGTCGTCCGATAGGCATCGACCAATTCCTCGACTTCCGCCAGCCAGGTCTCGTTGGTCGGCCCGTAGTTGGAGCCATAGGCGTACCCCGGCCCCGGCGCGTAATCCGTCGCCGACGGCCTGGGATGGAAGTACTCGTCTCCAGTGAACTGCTGTCCAATCCACCGGGATCCGACCGGCTCACCATCGACCTCGACCAGTGACCCGTTGGCCTTGCCGGTGAACCCGGCCTGTGCGATCCCTGTCACCACCAGTGGGTATACGACTCCGGTGAGGATGGTGAAGATGATCACCATGCCGAGGGCGGGCAGCAGTTGACGTCGCATCAGGACACTCCCAGGGCAGAGATGAGCAGGTCGATGACCTTGATGCCGACGAAGGGGGCGACGATCCCGCCCAGCCCGTAGATGAGCAGGTTGCGCCGCAGCATCGTCGACGCCGCCTCCGCCCTGAACTTGACTCCGCGCAGGGCGAGCGGGACCAGGCCGATGATGATCAAGGCGTTGAAGATGACCGCCGACAGGATCGCCGTGCGTGGTGTCGCCAGTGACATCACGTTGAGCTGGTCCAGGGCGGGGAGGACCCCAACAAACATCGCCGGAATGATGGCGAAATACTTGGCCACGTCGTTGGCGATGGAGAAGGTGGTCAGGGCGCCTCTCGTGATCAGAAGCTGCTTTCCGATCTCCACGATCTCGATCAATTTGGTCGGGTTGGAGTCGAGATCGACCATGTTCCCCGCCTCCTTCGCCGCCTGAGTGCCGGTGTTCATGGATACCCCGACATCGGCCTGGGCGAGGGCGGGTGCGTCGTTGGTGCCATCGCCGGTCATGGCCACCAGGCGCCCCCCTGCCTGCTCGCGGCGAATCAAGGCCATCTTGTCCTCCGGGGTCGCCTCGGCGAGGAAGTCGTCGACGCCGGCCTCGGTGGCGATGGCCTGAGCGGTCAACGGGTTGTCACCGGTGATCATCACGGTGCGAATTCCCATGCTCCTCAGCTGCTCGAACCGGTTGCGGATCCCTTCCTTGACCACGTCCTTGAGATGGATGATTCCCAGAATCTCGAGCCCCTCGGCGACCACCAGGGGAGTCCCCCCCGACGTGGCCACCCCTTCGACCAATTGATCGAGCCCCTCGGGCAGAATCCCCCCCTGCCCGGTCACCCACTTCTTGACCGCATCCGCTGCGCCCTTGCGGACGGAGTAGCCATTCAGGTCGACTCCACTCATCCTGGTCTGAGCGCTGAACGGGACCAGTTGGGCATGGGACAGATCCCTCTCTCGGATGTCGAACCGGTCCTTGGCCAGGACCACGATCGATCGGCCCTCAGGTGTGTCGTCCGACAGGCTGGCCAACTGGGCTGCTGCGGCCAGGCGCTCTTCTGCGATGCCGGGCAGGGGGAGGAACTCCGCAGCCTGGCGGTTTCCGAGGGTGATCGTCCCCGTCTTGTCCAGCAAGAGAGTCGAGCAGTCCCCGGCCGCCTCCACTGCCCGTCCCGACAGCGCGAGCACATTGTGCTGGACGAGCCGGTCCATCCCCGCGATCCCGATCGCGGAGAGCAGGGCCCCGATCGTGGTCGGGATCAGACAGACCAAGAGCGCCACCAGCACCACCACGCTCTGCTCGGCGCCGGCATACATGGCAAACGGCTGCAGGGTGACCGTGGCCATGAGGAAGATGATGGTCAGCACGGCCAGGAGGGTGTTGAGGGCGATCTCGTTGGGTGTCTTCTGCCGGTTGGCGCCCTCGACCAGGGCAATCATCCGATCCAGAAAGGTCTCTCCAGCCCGCGCCGTGATCCGGACCACGATCCGGTCGGAGAGGACCCTGGTCCCACCGGTCACCGCGGAACGATCGCCGCCGGCCTCCCGGATCACCGGCGCCGACTCGCCGGTGATGGCGGACTCGTCCACCGAGGCGATGCCGTCGATGATCTCACCATCCGAGGGGATGATCTCTCCCGCCGTGACGATCACCACGTCGTCGACGGTCAGGTGCGAAGAGGGCACCTCTTCCACCGATCCATCCTTCCGCCGGCGGTTGGCCATCGTGGTCGCCCTTGTCTGGCGCAATGACGCCGCCTGCGCCTTGCCTCTCCCCTCCGCCATCGCTTCGGCGAAGTTGGCAAAGAGCACCGTGAACCAGAGCCAAGCCGCGATCAGCCCGGCAAAGACGTTCTCCGCCCTCGAGGCGGTTCCCAGATCGCGAAGGAAGAGGACGGTGGTGAGCACGCTCCCCACCAGGACTACGAACATGACCGGGTTGCGGGCCTGGACACGGGGATTGATCTTGCGAAAGCTGTCGATCACCGCCGGCCAAACGATCGATGTGTCGAAGAACGACCGGCGGCCGACCCGTCCTGTTTCTGATCGAAGGGATTGAGTTTGCATTCGATCTGTCTCCTACAGAGAGAGGTGCTCGATGATCGGGCCCAGGGCTAGGGCAGGGAAGAAGGTGAGACCGGCCACGATCAGGACCACCCCGATCACAAGGCCGACGAAGAGCGGGGTGTGAGTGGGGAAGGTCCCGGTGGTGGCGGGCATGACCTGCTTAGGCGCCATTGAACCGGCGATCCCGAGGACCGGAATGATGAGGAAGAACCGGCCCACCAGCATCGCCAGGCCCAATGTGGTGTCCATCCACGGCGTGGCTGCGGTGATGCCGGCGAACGCCGAGCCGTTGTTGTTGGAAGCGGAGGTGAAGGCGTAAAGGATCTCGGTGAAGCCGTGAGTCCCGGAGTTCCAAATGGTGACGTTGAGGACCGAGTCGACGAACATCGACGCGGCGGTGAACCCGAGCAACACGGCGGGCATAGCCAGCACATACAGCGCCACCATCTTCATCTCTCCCGCCTGGATTCTCTTGCCCAAGTATTCGGGCGTGCGCCCCACCATCAGCCCGGCGATGAACACCGAGAGGATTGCCATCACGAGGAGCCCGCTCAGCCCCACACCCACCCCGCCCGGGCTGATCTCGCCCAGCGTCATGTGGGTGAGGACCACACCACCGCCCAGCGGTGTCATGCTGTCGTGCATCGAGTTGACCGAGCCGTTCGAGGTCCCGGTCGTCGATGCCGCCCAGAGCCCTGAAGCCGCCGGCCCGTAGCGGATCTCCTTGCCTTCCATGTTCCCGCCCGACTGCTCGGCGGTCGTGGCCTGATCGGCGCCCAGCGCCTCGAGACGCGGATTGCCGGCGCTCTCTAGACCCATCGCGAACAGGGACATGCCGGCCCAGACGATGAACATGATGACGAACACGCTCCGGCCCTGTCGCGGGTCGTTCACCATGCGACCGAAGGTGAAGGCGAAGGAGAACGGGATCACGAGGATCGCCCACGTCTCGACGAAGTTGTTGAACGACCCTGTGTTCTCGAAGGGATGCGAGGAGTTCGCGTTGAAGAACCCGCCCCCGTTGGTCCCTAGCTGCTTTATGGCCACCTGACTGGCGGCAGGGCCACCCGGAATGAGTTGAGCCGCCCCTTCGACCGTGGTCACCTCGGTGAACCCGTTGAAGTTCTGGATCACTCCCTGGCTCACCAGCACGAGTGCGACTACGAACGAAAGCGGCAGCAGGATACGGATGGTGCCCCGGGTGACATCGACCCAGAAGTTGCCGAGGGTGGATGCCCTGCGCCGGGAGAGCCCGCGGATCAGGGCGACCACGGTGGCCATCCCTGCCGCGGCCGACACGAAGTTCTGAACCGATAGGCCGAGCATCTGGGTCAGATGGCTCATCGTGGACTCGCCACCGTACGACTGCCAGTTGGTGTTGGTCATGAAGCTGACCGCGGTGTTGAAGGAGAGATGCGGGACCACGCCGGGTAGATCGGCGGGATTGAGCGGCAGCGACCCCTGCAGCCGCTGCAACCCATAAACGACGAGAAACGAGAGGAGACTGAAGCCGAGCAGCGAATAGGCGTAGGTGGTCCAGCGCTGCCCCCGGGAAGGATCGACCCGGCAGATCCGGTAGATCAACCGCTCGATCGGAAGGAACAGGCGGTCGCCTGGAGCACTCCCCTCGTCCCCGTACACGCGGGCCATGTAACGGCCCAGCGGGACCGCGGTGAGAAGCGTGGCCGCGACGAGCGCGATGAATTGCAGCCAGCTCGCGACGGACATCAGAATTTCTCCGGAAAGAGCAGGGCGGCCACGAGATAGCCGGCGAGCAGGACGGCGAGGACGAGGCCGACGATGTTGTCCCAGCTCAAGGTGTCGTCGTCTCGTGCTTCAACTCGACCTCTTCGGATGCGCGCACGATGCGATCGAGACCGCGTACGTATGCGACGCACAGAGCGAAGAAGATCAGAGCGACGGCTATGTAAACGATGTCCGACATTGCTTCACCTCCAGGCTGTTTCGACGGCGGGTTCCTTTCATTTCTAATCGGGGTCACCATCCAGAATCGATTCCTTGACGTGTTCATGGCGGCGAGCTCGGGCTTCTCAACGGTCTCTTAGCGCGTGTCTGCCAGGGGACCTCGGTGAAGGACAGGAGTCTCTTGCCTGGACAATCGGGTCGCCCGGCTCGGGCGGCGGGTGCTAGCGACCCGGAAAGAAGGTGGCCCGTCTCGCTAAGAACCCGTCAGGACGGCATGCCTTGCCCCCTCTCCTCCTTAGAGTTTGTGCCGGAGCACCAGATGTACGCCGTGAGCGAAGCACCCACACTGAGGATCGACCTCTTCCCGTTCGCGATCTCGATCGCGCTCCTCGTGTTTGCAGTGGTCATGGGATGGAGCCTGACCCGCGAGATCAACCAGCAGCGCGACGAGGAAGCCACCCTGTCCCTCACCCTGAGGTTGACCCTGGTCGTGGTGGTCGGGGTTGCCGGGCTGGTCCTGCTATTCGTCGGGCTGTTCGAATGAGCGACCGGCCTTCGCCACGTCAGGACACCTCCCGGGTATGGCCTCTCCTGATCCGGGTCTTCGCCGGCATCGGTATCGGCACCGCCCTGACCTGGGCCTTCGTCCCCGCCGAGGCGGCCCAGATGGTGGTTGCCCTGTCCATACCGGTGGTCTCCGCATTCGTGGGGTTTCGGGGTGGGCGGGTCATGGGGGCCACCACCGCCGTTTCTGCTGCGCTCTGGTTCGGCTACGCCCATACCGAGCCTCGCTTTCACACCGAGATCGCCGCCCGCGCCGACGTGATCCTCACCCTTGCCGTGTTGGTCGTCGCTGTGCTGGCCAGCGAGCTGGCCGACGCCCGACGCCAGTTGAGGTCGGGCAGCGCCGCCAGCGGTGGCCGATGACCGGGGGAAGGCTCCGGGTATTCCTGGGCGCCGCCCCGGGCGTGGGCAAGACCTATGCCATGCTCGAGGAAGGGCACAGGCTGCGTCGTGAAGGTCGTGATTTGGTCATCGGGTTCGTCGAGACCCACGGCCGGAGGGACACCGAGGCACTCATAGGCGACCTCGAGACCGTGCCACGGCGCCGTGTCGACTATCGAGGGTCCATCTTCGACGAGATGGACCTGGACGCGGTTCTGCGCCGGGCGCCCGAGGTCGCCCTGGTCGACGAGTTGGCGCACACCAATGTTCCCGGGTCGCGCCATGCCAAGCGCTGGGAGGACGTAGAAGTTCTGCTCGAAGCGGGCATCGATGTCTTGACGACGCTGAACATCCAGCATCTCGAGTCGCTCAATGACGTCGTATACGACATCACCGACATCGTCCAACGCGAAACCATACCCGACCAGGTGGTCAGACGGGCGGACGAGATCGAGCTGGTCGACCTGACCCAGGAGGGGATACGGGAGCGCATGGCGGCGGGGAAGATCTATCCCGCCGAGCGCATCGACGCCGCCCTCGGTAACTACTTCCGTCCCGGCAACCTCGGTGCATTGCGCGAGCTGGCGTTGTCGTGGACAGCGGACCGTGTCGACGAGGCCCTCGCCCGGTACCGCAGCCTTCACGGGATCGAAGACCAATGGGAGACCAAAGAGCGGGTGGTGGTGGCATTGGCCGGGGCCGCCGGTGGGGATGACGTGGTGCGAAGGGCGGCCCGGATGGCGATGAGGTCTCGAGCCGATCTCCTCGGAGTGTTCGTCCGGCCCACCGACGGACTTGCCGACGAGGCCCGTTCCGCGCTGTCGGCCCAGGTCGAGTTGCTGCACGATCTGGGCGGTCGCTATCACGAAATCGTTGGTGACGATGTCGGCGGCGCCCTGCTGGCCTTTGCCAGGGAGGAGAACGCCACCCAGCTGGTGCTCGGGGCCTCACGACGCTCCCGTTTCGACGAATGGATCCGTGGTTCGCCGGTGGCCCGGGTGATTCGCAGGGCAGGCGACATCGACATCCACGTCATCTCGTATGAGGGGGCGTTCCGCCCTTCAAAGGCTGCAGCTTCCTCCCACCGCCGAGTCCTGAGCCCCGTGCGCACGATCGTGGCCTGGACGCTCGCGCTACTGGTTCCCCTGCTCCTCACCTGGGCCCTGGTCTCGTGGGTCGATGCCCCCCTGCACAACGTCCTGCTCGTGTACCTGTTGGCCGCGGTTGGCGTCGGAGTGGTGGGTGGTGCCCTGCCTGCCGCCGCTACAGCTGTGTCCGGGTTCCTCCTCGCCAACTGGTACTTCACGCCGCCGATCAGGACATGGAGCATCAGCAGCGCCGACGACCTCTTCTCTTTGTTTGCCTTCCTCTTCGTTTCGATCGCCGTGGGCTCCCTGGTCGGCACGGCGAGCAGGCGGACCGCCGAGGCGCGCCGGGCCAGGGCCCAGGCAGAAGCGCTGGCCGCGACCGCCACTCCAGGTCATCCCGTGTTCGGGTCGGACGAGTCGGGCTTGGTGCACCGGATAAAGGAGGTGTTCTCCCTGGCTGCGGTGAACATCCTCCGCCGCGACGGCGAGCGGTGGGAGATCCTCGCCTGGGATGGCCAGGAGATCGTCTCCCCCGAACAAGGCGACGAAGTCATCGACCTCACCCCGGACACGGTCCTCGTGCTTCTCGATGGCAACCTGACCACCGACGATCGCGCGGTGTTGCGTGCTTTTGCCGCACAGATAGTCCAGGCCATAGAGCGCGAGGACCTGGAACGTGAGGCGGGGTCGGCCGAGGCCATGGCGGAGACCGATCGGTTGCGAACTGCGCTGCTGGGGGCGGTGTCCCACGATCTGCGGACTCCGCTGGCCACGATCAAGGCCTCGGTGACGAGCCTGCTCGAGACCGGGGTCGACTGGACTCCGGAGCAGACCAACGCCTTCCTTCAGGTGATACTGGAGGAAACGGAGCGGCTCGATCGACTGGTCGGGCGTCTTCTCGATGCCAGCCGGGTTCAGGCCGGTGCGGTACACGTCTTCTTCCGACCAGTCGGCCTCGACGAGGTCGTCACCTCTGCCGTCTCCGGCTTGGGCGCTGAGCAGGGGCGGGTGATCATCGACATCCCCGAGTCATTGCCCGAGGTCCAGACCGATCCGGCGCTTCTGGAGCGGGTCGTGGCCAACCTGATCGAGAACGCCCTGGTCTGGTCCCCGGCTGACACGTCGGTAAGTGTGACCGCAGGTGAGATCGCCCGCAGGATCGACCTGAGGATCACGGACCGGGGCCCGGGTATCCCCGCGGGCGCGAGGGACACCGTGTTTCAGCCGTTTCAGAGACTCGGTGACTCGCCGCGCAGCGAGGGTGTTGGCCTTGGCCTGGCCATTTCGCGGGGTCTGTTGGAGGCGATGGGCAACGAGTTGGTGATCGAGGACACCCCGGGGGGCGGGACGACCATGGTCATCGGCTTCAAGATCGCCGGTCCGATCGACCTCCCCAACCAGACCATCGCCGGAGCCACCAGTGGTTGACACCGGGCGAATCCTCATCGTCGACGACGAGCCGCAGATCCTTCGTGCACTTGCCATCAACCTCAAGGCGCTCGGGTATCGGGTCGAGCCCGCCAAGAGTGGGGAAGAGGCGCTACGCAAAGCAGCAGAGACCCGTCCCGACGCCGTGATACTCGATCTCGGCCTGCCAGGTATCGACGGCGTAGAAGTGATTCGAGGGCTACGAGGATGGTCCGACGTGCCGATCATCGTGCTCACCGTGCGCGAGTCGGAACGCGACAAGATCCTCGCCCTTGACGCAGGAGCAGACGACTACGTGACCAAGCCCTTCGGCATGGGTGAGCTCCTGGCCAGGCTGCGTGCGGCGCTCCGCCGCGCCGCTCCCGACGAGACGGGGGGGCCGGTGGTGGAGACTCCCCACTTCACCGTCGACCTTTCCGCCAAGCGTGCGGTCGGTGTCGACGGCAAGGAGATCCGGCTCACCCCGACCGAATGGG
>Ga0105100_10000033_pt1 | contig 67175 bp, 66 predicted proteins | sample PPLLak12cMay2015_2_FD_87033 | JGI IMG/M metagenome (GOLD analysis project Ga0105100, IMG submission 87033) | Freshwater sediment microbial communities from Prairie Pothole Lake near Jamestown, North Dakota, USA - PPLs Lake P8 Core (1) Depth... | ecosystem: Environmental > Aquatic > Freshwater >... | reverse complement strand
GACCCGGCCCGGGACGAAAAGATGGTGAAGCTCCTGAGCGGAGCCTACCAGAAAGGACTGGAAAGTCTAAAGCAGAAGGTGGAAGCCGGTGGATCTTAGCTTGTCGCGGGAGACCGGTTTTGCGGGGGAGTCAGCCGAGGTTTGACGGACCCCCGCAGCGGCGTGACCGGTCGCCGTCTCCGCCGGTTCGTCTGTCGTTTAGAGTGACTTCCTCTGCGAGTTCTCTGCGTCTGACGCGCCGCGGCGGTGCCACGCTGGCTAACCGGGTTCCGCGATCGCGTTGGCCCAGCCCATGGCCTCGACCTGCAGGCCGATGACCTGCCCGTGCTGCAGGCCGGGAACGCGGTCCAGCGCCTTCTCGATTCCGAGCAGGTCCGACTCCTCGAGCGCTTCTACCAGCAGCAACATCTGACCCAGCGCCCCGGTCCGGTCGAGCAGGGCGCATTTGACCTCCGCGTCGATGGGCATCGGGCCGATGATCTCTCTCATCGGCGGGCCCAGGAGCGCCGGGACGAGCGACAGGATGCCGGTCATGAACGCCCGATCATGGAAGTCGCGGTCGGCCGGCTCGAGCGCCTGGGCGATCAACTCCATCAGCTTGCCGCGCGTGGCCGCCAGAATCAGCAACGGGCTGGGGAACTCGGCGGCCGGCGCGCTGCTCAGCGTGAACAACAGCAACTGCAGCCAGCGCTGAAGCTGTTTGCGGCCCAGCACGCTGACGGCATGCCCGAGCGAGTTGATCTTCCGCTTCGTGCCTGTTGCCGCAGAGTTGACCAGCTTCAGCAGGTTCAGGCTGAGATCCGGGTTCTGCTTGAAGACCGCTTCGATCTGCTGGCGGGGCGACTCCGTAAGCACCAGTCCGAGCAGGCGCATGAGCGCGGCTTCCGCATGGCTCAGACGCTTGCCGGTAATGATCGACGGCTTGGCGAAGTAGTAACCCTGAAACAGGTCGTAGCCCAGCGCCAGGCAGCGATCGACCTGCTCGCGGCTGTCGACTTTCTCTGCCAGGAGCCGCACGTTGAGCCGCTTGAGGCGCGCGGTGACGTCCGCCAGTGCAGCTTGACTCATGTGCTGCACGTCGACCTTCACGATATCCACGGTCTCCAGCAAGGGCCCGAACTCTGCCTCGTCGCCGCGGAAGTCGTCCAGTGCTAGGGTGAAGCCGGCCTGTTTCAGTTCCCTGCAGCGCTGGACCAGCTGATCGGTGACCTTCACCGTCTCCAGGATTTCAAGCACTACTTTGTCTTTCGGCAGAAGCTCGATGACGTCGCTCAAGATCAGCGGCGCGCTCAGGTTGATGTAACCGATGTGCTTGCCCAGCACCGCCTCGACGCCCAGCTCGCTGAAAGCGTGGTTGATCACAGTGGCGCTGGCGATCTCGTCGTCTTCGATCTGCGCGCCGTTGAAGTGCCCGGAGCGGAACAGCAGCTCGAAGGCAGCCAGGTTCTCGTTGCGGTCCAGGATGGGCTGTCGCCCCAGGAACAGCTCCTGGGCGGGTTGTTCGGGCATGGCTAGCAGTCTGGTGCAAGAGTGGCTTCGCGAGCGCCTCCGGGCTTTTCCGGTGGCGCACACGCGCAACAACTCCTTGATTGAGCGCAACCAGACATCGGTTCAGCGGCTTGATCGGAGTGCGGGGTTGCGTATTGGATCACGTTGCTAGAAAGGCAGGGTAGCTCTCGGCGCGGCGGCCCGCAGCTCGCGGCGGAAGTCTTCCTGGATCCTTCGCAATGCCGGCTCGTTGTCGGCCTCGAAGCGCAGGACGATCACCGGCGTGGTGTTGGAGGCCCGAGCCAGCCCGAACCCGTCTGGGTACTCCACGCGCAACCCGTCGATGGTGATGACCTCGCGCGCACCCTTGAACTTGGCGGTCCGTTGCAGTTGTTCGATCAGTGCGTAGTTCTCGCCTTCCGCGAGCTTGATCTGCAGCTCAGGCGTGTTTACCGAGTCGGGCAGCCGCGCAAACTCTGCGTCGATGTCGGGGCGTCCGCTCAGGTATTCGAGCAGCCGCGCACCCGCGTACATGCCATCGTCGAAGCCGTACCAGCGCTCCTTGAAGAAGGTGTGCCCGCTCATCTCCCCGGCGAGCAGTGCGCCGGTTTCTTTCATTTTCGCCTTGATCAGGGAATGGCCGGTCTTCCATAGCACCGGTGTCCCGCCGTGGCTTCGGATCCAGTCGAACAGGTTGCGGGTGGACTTCACGTCGAAGATCACCTGCGCGCCCGGGTTGCGGCTCAGCACATCGGCGGCGAACAGCATGAGCTGGCGGTCCGGGTAGACGATCTTGCCGGCCTTGGTTACCACGCCCAGCCGGTCGCCGTCTCCGTCGAAGGCGAGCCCGAGCTCGTCGTCGCCGTCGGCAAGCGCGCGGATCAGGTCGCGCAGGTTCTCCGGCTGGGACGGATCGGGGTGGTGGTTGGGGAAGGTGCCGTCCACCTCGCAGAACAGCTCGCGCACGCGGCAACCGAGGCGGCGGTACAACTCCGGTGCAAACGCACCGGGAACGCCGTTGCCGCAGTCGACGACGATGTGCATGGGCCGCGCCAACTCGACATCGGCGACGATGCGCTGAAAGTACGCCTCGGCGACCTCGGCCTGGCTGTACCCCCCGCGCCCGGAGGCGAAGTCATTGGCCTCGATGCGCTTGCGCAGCTCCTGAATGGCCTCGCCAGACAACGTGTCGCCTGCCACGACCATCTTCAAGCCATTATAGTCGGGCGGGTTGTGACTGCCCGTGACCATGACGCCGGACCCGGTCTGCAGGTGAAAGGTGGCGAAATACAGCATTGGCGTGGCGACGCGTCCAACGTCGATCACATCGATGCCGGCCGCCTGCAGGCCGCGCGCCAGCGCTGCGGACAGCGCCGGCCCGGACAACCGCCCGTCGCGGCCGATGCACACCGCCTTCTGGTCGAATGCCCGGGCCCGGGAGCCGATGGCCCGACCGATCAGCTCGGTGATCTCCGGGGTCAGGGTCCTGCCCACGATGCCGCGGATGTCGTAGGCCTTGAAGATCTCTGCTGGGACACTGGGCATAGTGGGCTGACGGGCTTCTTGTTTGCGGCTAATTATCCCACGCCCCCGTCCGCCGCGCGTGGAGAGGTGGGCTGGGTGAGGGGCTCACCCGCCCCGTGCTCGTGGCGTCGGGCCGCGTCAGTCAGCCGCCGGCGCCCTCCTCGAAGAATGCGAGGATGCGGCGCGGAAGCCACTCCAAGTGGCCGGGGAAGGGGCCCGACACGAACCCCACATGTCCGCCATGGGCGGGGTATTCGAGCCGAACGCACGGCGCCACCGCGGCCGGGCCAGGCAGGTGGTGGCCGGGCAGGAAAGGGTCGTTCCGGGCGTGGACAATCAGCGTCGGCACCTGGATGTTCTTGAGATCCGCAGCCGCGCTGGCGCGCGTCCAGTAGTCGCTCGCATCGCGGAACCCATGCAGTGGTGCGGTGACCAGGTTGTCGAACTCGTAGAGGTTGCGCGCGCGCGCCACCGCGCGGGCATCGTAGAGGCCGGGGAAGCGCTGCAGCTTGGCAAGACTCTTGTGCTTGAGCGAGCGCAGGAAGTGCCACGTGTAGACGCGATTGAATCCGCGTCCGAGCAGATGCCCCGCAGTGCTCAGATCCACCGGGGCGGATATGGCGGCAGCGCGGTCGATGAGGCTCTGCGCGTGTGTGCCGGCCTGGGCGAGCCACTTGAGCAGCGCGTTGCCGCCGAGCGAGACGCCCATGGCGAAGCGCTGCCCCTGGGGAGAGCGCGCAGCCATCCGCCGCAGAATCCAGTCGATCTCCGCGTAATCGCCCGAGTGGTATGCGCGCGGCAGGCGGTTGGGCGAGCCGCCGCAGCCGCGGAAGTGCGGCACCGCCGCACGCCAGTTCCGGCTTTGCAACACCCGCAGTAGTGCGCGCGCGTAGTGGCTGCGGGAGCAGCCCTCCAGGCCGTGGAAGAGGATCACGAGCGGCTTATCCGCAGCGCCATCCAGCCAGTCGACGTCGATGAAGTCCCCATCCGGGGAATCCCAGCGTTCGCGCCGCAGCGGCGGCTGCGGCAAGCGCCGAAAGAAAAACGGATAGATGGTCTGCAGATGTCCGCCCGGCAGCCAGCGGGGCGCCCGGTAGGCGGGCTGGTGCGATGCCATCTCTGCGCCGTCAGTGGATGGTTCCCACCGGCGCTTCCGGCACCGCGGTATCGGGCGGCAGCGGCGAGGCGTGATGCATCAGCATCCGCCAGCCCGACGGGCCCAGGATATACACGTTGGTCGCAAGCACCAGATGCTGGCGCGGGTCGGTGCCGACGCAGATGCGCTCGTAGAGGTTGCGGATCGATAGCAGCCGGCTGGTGTGGGAGTACACCTGCAGGAGGTTGACGCGCATGCGCGGTCCGGCAGCGAAGATCTGCCGCCAGGATTCGCGCACTGAGTCCACACCCAGCAGGCGCTGGCGTCCCGGATGCACGCAGACGATCTCCTCGTCTTCGGCCCAGACCGACATCATGGCGATCACGTCGGCCTGCTCGATCGCTTTGTAGAAGGCCGCCTCGGCCGCTTCGGGGCTGACGAGCTTCACGCGGTGGCAGGTGCGCAGACGATGCGGCTCAGATGCCCGAAGATCCGTTCGGGTCCGAGGTCGCGCATGCACTTGAAGTGCCCGAGCGGGCATTCGCGCTCGAAGCAGGGGCTGCAGGGCAGGTCCAGCTTGACGACCTCGGCGTGCGGCGACAGCGGCGGGGTGAACGACGGGCTGCTCGAACCGTACAGGGCGAGCATCGGACGATCGAGGGCGGCGGCCACGTGCATCAGGCCGGAGTCGTTGGAGACGACAACCTGGGCAGCAGACAGCAGATCGACGGCTTCCGCCAGTCCGGTGTCACCGCACAGATCGCGACATCGCCCTCCGCTCAAACGCTCGATCTCCGCGCCGATGGCGCGATCCTTGGGGGAGCCGATCAACCACACCTGCCAGCCATGGTCAGCCAGGCGCGCGGCGAGGCTCGCGAAGTGTTCTGCCGGCCAGCGTTTGGCTGGCCCGTATTCCGCGCCCGGGCAGAAGCAAGCCACCGGCGGGTCGGTGCGCAGCGTCAGACGCGCCAGCAGGGCATCCCGGGCCGCCGGCGAGACGCTCAGCGCCGGTTGCGGGAGAGGCCGCCGGAGCGGCTCGTCGCGGGCGTCGGCGAGATGGGCGAACCGTTCAGCCATCAGTGGCAGCGCCTTCGCATCGAGCCGGCGTGCGTCGTTGAGCAGCGCGTGGCGCGCTTCACCGACGAAGCCGGTGCGCAGACGGATCCCGGCCAGGCGCGGGATCAGCGCCGACTTGAACGAGTTGGGCAGCACGATCGCCTGATCGTACTGGCGTGCTTTAAGTCCCTGGGCGAGCCGCCAGCGCTGGGCGAGCTTGAGCTCGCCGTGGCCCAACGGGCTGGCCAGGCCCTCGCTCACCTCCGGCATGCGCTCGAGCAGCGGGAGCGTCCAGGCTGGCGCCAGCACGTCGAGCTTCAGGTTGCCGTGCTTCTCGTGCAGGCGCTTGAACAATGGCTGCGCCAGTACGGTGTCGCCGACCCACGACGGGCCGATTACCAGAATCTTGTACACCCGCACACCTACCGCTCACCACGAAGACACGAAGGCACGAAGAACCTCAACAGACCCAACCTGCTTGCCGCCATGGCATTTCGCCCCGTCCGCTACGGTCGCTGATACAGCCAGTTTGCTTGCGTTGTCTTTCTTCGTGTCTTCGTGTCTTCGTGGTGAGAGGTTCTATTGGTCAATGCTTGCTGCGAGCGCCGCCCTTGAGCGTATAGCGCGTCCCGCAGTACGGACACAGCGCCTCGCCCGTCTTCTCGATCGGCAGGAACACGCGCGGGTGGGCGTTCCACAGCAGCATGTCGGGCATCGGACAATGCAGCGGGAGGTCCTTGGCGGACACCTCGATGTGCCGCTGTGTGTTTTCGTGCTTGACCTGGTCCATGACGCTGAGCGCGGCCGGGCTCAGACGTGGCTCAGCCAGTGGGCGTACTTCGGATTGCGCCCGTTGACCACGTCGAAGAACATGGCCTGCAGCTTCTCGGTGATCGGACCGCGCTTGCCGGCGCCGATCACGCGGCTGTCGAGCTCGCGGATTGGTGTCACCTCGGCGGCCGTGCCGGTGAAAAAGGCCTCGTCGGCAATATAAACGTCATCGCGGGTGAGCCGCTTGGCCTGCACTTCCAGCCCGGCGTCCCGCGCCAGCTGGATGACCGCATCGCGGGTCACCCCGATCAGCGCGGAGGTGAGCTCGGGCTCGTAGAGCCGGCCGTTCTTGACGATGAACAGGTTCTCGCCCGGGCCTTCCGCCACGTAGCCGTCCACGTCCAGCAGGAGCGCTTCGTCGTAGCCGTGCTCAACCGCCTCCTGGTTCGCCAGGATCGAGTTGGCGTAGGTGCCGGAGAACTTGGCCCGGCACATGGTCACATTGATGTGATGGCGCGCATAGGACGAGGTCTTGACGCGGATGCCCTTCTCCAGTCCTTCCTCGCCGAGGTAGGCGCCCCAGGGCCAGGCGGCGATGGCCACATGCACCCGTGCGCCCTTGGGCGAGACGCCCATCTTCTCGGAGCCGTAGAAGGCGATGGGCCGCACGTAACACGAATCGAGCTTGTTGGCGCGCACCACCTCGCGCTGTGCCTCGATCAGCGCCTCGCGTTCGTAAGGGATCTTCATCATGAAGATATGGGCCGAGTTGTACAGGCGCTCGGTATGCTCCTTGAGCCGGAAGATGGCCGGTCCGCTGGCGGTCTGGTAGGCACGCAGCCCCTCGAATACGGCCAGCCCGTAGTGCAGGGAATGGGTCAGCACATGCGTGGTCGCGTTGCGCCACGGCACCAGCTGTCCGTCGTACCATATGAGGCCGTCACGGTCTGCCATCGACATGTTCGTTGGTCTCCCTCGCAAAAGCCGCTATTTTAGCGTAGCTTCTCCGCCTGTTAGCGTCCGTCCTGTATGTTAACCCGGGCCGGGGGCGCGGCACCGCTACAGGAGTGTTGCCCATTGACCGCACAGAGCCATACACCGGTTCGCGATCCGAGCCGCGTCCGGATCGAGGTGTTCTCCGACGTGGTCTGTCCCTGGTGCTTCATCGGCAAGCGCCGGCTGGAGGAAGCGCTGCGCCGGCTGCCGCTGTCCGATCCTGCCTTCGCGTACCCGCCCGTAGAGGTGCAGTGGCGCGCCTTCCAGCTCAACCCCTGGCTGCCGCGGGAAGGCATGGATCGGGCGGAGTACGTGAGCCGCAAGTTCGGCACGGCGGCCGGCGATGTCTACGGACGGGTCGCGCGGGTCGGACAGCAGGTGGGCATCCCTTTTGCGTTCGACCGCATCGCCCGACAGCCCAATACGGTGGATGCACACCGACTGGTCCGGCTGGCGGGACACGAGTTGCGACAGGACGCCATGGTCGAGACGCTGTTCCAGGCCTATTTCCTCGAGGGTGCAGATCTGACCAGCGAACCGGTGCTGCTCGACCTGGCGCAGCGGGCGGGAATGGATCCGCAGCGGGCACACGCGTGCCTGCACGATGAGGCAATGCGGACGTCCGTACTGGATGAGGACCGCATGGCGCGCGAGCTGGGCGTGGAAGGCGTGCCTTTTTTCGTGTTCAATCGGCGACTGGCGGTATCCGGTGCCCAGGAGCCAGACGTGCTGCTGCGCGCCATCGATCGGGCTGCCCGCCAGAGTGCGGAGAGCCCGGTGTGAACCCGGAGCGGTTCCCGGCACAAAGCATGCTTTAGGGTCAACGTTCGAGTCGTGCCACCCATCCTTACCAAGAACTCCACAATGGCAGACGCTTCCATTGCCGCCACCCCGGCGGGTGCGGTCAGTGCCTCGCGTCCGCCTGTCGCCGAGGCCGCCCCGGTAAACGCAACCGCGAGGCCGGGGGTTGCAGTCGAGGCTGCTCCGCAGACGACCGGCTCCTGGCTCCACCGGGTTGCGGGCGCTGCTTTGGACGAGTCCGACAGCGACGAGCTGCGGCTGCGCAAGACGCTGCTGATGTTCGCCAGCGGACTGATGAACATGGCCGCGATCGTGTGGCTCGCGATCTACTGGATGCTGGGCCTGAAGCTGCCTACCACCATCCCGCTCGCGTACCAGATCCTGTCAGCCCTGATCCTGGTGGTCTACCTCAAGACGCGCAACTTCGATTTCTTCCGGTTCGCGCAGCTGTCGCTGTTCCTGTTCGCGCCTTTCGTCATCCAATGGAGCATCGGCAGCTTCGTTAGCTCCAGCGGCATCGTCCTTCTGGCGCTGCTTGCCCCGGTCGGCGCGATGGTGGTGTACGGCGCGCGCGAGTCGATCCCGTGGTTCTTCGCCTATGTCGTGCTCACCGCGCTGTCCGGGGTGTTCGACTACTTCCTGGCAAGCGGCGACATGGCCGGCGTGCCGATGAAGACGGTGGCGGTCTTCTTCGTGCTCAACTTCACCATCTTGTCGACGATCGTCTATCTGCTGCTGCGCTACTTCGTGCAGCAGAAGGACAGCTTCCAGGCCGAGCTGTCGCGGCAGCACGAGCTGGTCCAGGCCGAGCAGCAGAAGTCCGAGCAGCTGCTCACGACCATTCTGCCGCCGCACATCGCGCAGCGCCTCAAGAACGCGCCGAGCAACATCGCCGACGGCTTCTATGACGTCAGCGTGATGTTCGCGGACATCGTCAACTTCACCTCGCTCGCAGAGGAGCTCGCGCCCGATAAGGTGGTGGAGTTCCTGAACGAGGTCTTCACGCGCTGCGACGAGCTGGCGGAGAAGCACGGGGTGGACAAGATCAAGACCATCGGCGATGCCTACATGGTTGCGGGCGGCCTGTCCGGCGACCGCAAAGGGTATGAGGGCTCGGTGGCGGAGATGGCGCTGGAGATGCTGGAGCTCACCCGCAGCAACGAAGCCATGCGCCGCTACAACATCTCGTTCCATATCGGCATCGCCACAGGACCGGCCATCGCCGGAGTGATCGGGGCCAGGCGCTTTACCTATGACCTGTGGGGCGATACGGTGAACATCGCCAGCCGCATTACGACAGAAGCACCGCCGGGCGAGATCTTGGTGGACAAAGTCACCAACCGTCGCCTGAGCACCCGCTACGCCTTCGGCGACCCGCAGGAGCTGATGTTCAAAGGCAAGGGGCCGATGACGGTGTACCGGTTGCTGGGACGCAGGGCGTCCTAGCAGACGAGGCGAGAGGCTGGCGGCGAGAGGCGAGGGGAAATCGCCTTAGGCGCCTCGTGTCACGTCTCGCCTCTCGCCTCCCGCGAACACCTCCGCCCACAGCTCGATCACCGGTTCGACCAACCCACTCACCCTGTCCTGCGGCACCCGCGCGTACTGCTCGCCCTGCAGCCGCAGAGCGTGCTGCATGCGCCTGAACTCGCGGTAGCTGTGGTGGACGGCTGTGGCGAGTGAGTCGGGAATCAGGCCCAGGCTGCCAGCCAGCTTGAGCAGCGCGAGGTTGCCGATGTTGCCCGTGAGCTCGGCATGCCGGTGCGCGAAGCCCAGCACGAGGTACTGCACGATGAACTCCACGTCCACGATGCCGCCGCGGTCGTGCTTGAGGTCGAACAGGCCGCTGGTGTTGGGGTGTCCACCCAGCATGCGGCTGCGCATGGCCTGTATTTCGCTGCTCAGCTCCGGCAGCGTGCGCGGCAGGCGCAGGATCTCCACGCGCAGCTGCTCGAACGCTGCGCCGATCGCCTGGTCCCCAGCGACGAAGCGCGCACGCGTGAGCGCCTGGTGCTCCCACACCCAGGCCTTGCTGCGCTGATACGCCGCGAAGGCATCGACCCGGCTGACCAGCATGCCGCTTGCGCCGTCCGGCCGCAGGCGCAGGTCCGTCTCGTAAAGCACGCCGGCAGGCGTGAAGCTGGTCAACCACGTGTTGATGCGCTGGGACAGGCGCGCGTAGTTGTCCGACGCCTCCGGGTGGTCATCGTCGTAGAGGAAGATCAAGTCGAGGTCGGAGGCGTAGCCGAGCTCCTTGCCGCCCAGCTTGCCGTATCCGACCACCGCAAACCGCGGCTGGTCGCAGTGGCGCGTGCGCAGGCCGTCCCATGCCAGCCGCAGCACTTCCCGGAGGATCAGGCAGGCGAGGTCGCTCAGGTGGTCGCTGAGCGTCTCGAGCGGGAGCGTACCGGCGAGGTCCTGGGTCAGCAGGCGCAGCGTCTGAACCTGCTTGAAGTGGCGCAGGCTGTCCATCTGGCGCTCGGTATTGCGGGCTGCCTCGTCGAGGTCCTGTCTGAGCTGTGCCGCCAGGCTCCTCCAGTCGGGTGGTTCGAAAGCCTGTTGCGAGATCAGCTCGTCGAGCAGCACCGGATGCTGCGCCAGGTAGTCCGCTGCCCAGGGGCTCGCGGCGGCCAGCGCAGCGAGGCGCTCGAGCGCGCCCGGATACTCGAGCAGCAGCGCGAGATAGGACTCGCGCCGCCCTATGCTCTGCACCACGCGCGCCAGCCGCTCCAGCGTGGCGCCGGGATGCTCGAACTGCGCGGCCAGCTCGAGCAGCCGTGGCACGAGCTTGTCGACCCGTGCCTGGGTCGACGCCGACATGCGCCGGTATGCCGCACTCATGCGCAGCTCGTGCACACGCTCGAGCACGCGGGGGGGGTCCTCGTACCCGAGCGCGCGCAGGCGCGCTCGCGCTTCCTCGCCGGCGACGGTCCCGGTCCATAACCCGGCCAACGGGTGCTCGCCGTTCTGCGCCGCGCCCGCGAACACGGCCTCGAAGTGGCGCGTAACGCACGCGCGGTGCTGCTCCAGCGCCGCGCGCAGCTGGGCTGCGTCGGGGAAGCCCATCGCCCGCGCCACAGCCGTCAGATCTGCGGCGCTCGCCGGCAGCATCTGGGTCTGCTGATCATCCAGGTACTGCAGCCGGTGCTCCAGGTTGCGCAGGAACACGTAGGCGGCGCGCAGCTGCTCGACGGCGTCGGCCGGCAGCAACTGGCGCTGCGCAAGGCAGGCGAGCGTGGCCAGGGTCGGGCGCAGCCGCAAGCCGGCGTCGCGCCCACCGCGGACGATCTGAAACACCTGTGCGACGAATTCGATCTCACGGATGCCGCCCGGCCCCAGCTTGATGTTGTCATGCAGGTCGCGGCGCCCGACCTCGGCACGGATCTGCGCGTGCAGCTCGCGCAGGCTGGCGATGGCGCTGAAGTCCAGATGCCGGCGGTAGACGAAGGGCGTGACCAGCGCGGTCAGCTCGTCCGCCGGCCGCCCCGTGATCTCGCGCGCTTTCACCCAGGCGTAGCGCTCCCACTCGCGGCCCTGCGTGTGCAGGTAGTTCTCCAGCATCTCCAGGCTCATCACCAGCGGCCCGCTGTCCCCGTATGGGCGCAGGCGCATATCCACCCGGAACACGTAGCCCTCGGCGGTGAACTCCCCGAGTGCGTTGATGAGCCGGCGGCCCAGCCGTGTGAAGTACTCGTGGTTGCTGACGGTGCGCGGGCCGTCGGTCTGCCCCTCCTCTGGGTAGAGGAAGATCAGGTCGACGTCGGAGGACACATTCAGCTCGCCGCCGCCGAGCTTGCCCATGGCCACAACCAGAAGGGTCTGGGGCTGGCCGGACACCGCGCCCAGCGGCCGGCCATGCGCCTGCGCCAGCCATGGGTCGAGATGGCGCAAGGCGAAGCGCACGCATTCCTCGGCGAGCGCGGTCATGGTTTGCATGACCTCGGCCAGGTCCGCCGACCCGCCCAGGTCGCGGGCGATCACATGCATCATCACCGCCTTGCGCACCTGGCGTAACCGGCCCGTCAGTGCGGCTTCGTCCTGTACCGGTCCGGCATCGAGCAGCGCGCGGATATCCTGTGCCGACAGCGCGCCGGACAGGCGTGCAGGATCGAAGCAGGGCGGCGGCTGGTCCAACGCATGCTTCAAGTAGCGGCTGGTTGCTGCCGCTGCCGTCAGCAGGGTCTGCGCAGAGCGGTGATCGGGAATTGGCATGCCTGATTCCGAGCTAAAATGTGTACTGGACGGCGTCACACGAGACACACGGCTGGTTAGGCCGGAGCGCGCCCAGGTGGCGGGCTAGTGCGGTGCCGAGGATTCTATTTTCACGCCCGTACCCCTGGCAAACCGGGCTGGCCAATCGGCTCTAGCATGCCCCGACGCCGCGCCGCGCGCGCGCTCAAACACGGCTCCCTCTGGATCTACCGGCTGTCGCTGTATTCCCTGCTTGGCAGCGTGTTGCTGGTGACCACCAGCATGCTGGCCATTCGCTACCTGGTGCTGCCGAACATCGACCAGTACACCCCGCAGATCTCGCAGGCGATCAGCCGTGCGGCCAACCAGCGCATCGATATCGGGGCGATCCGCGGCGACTGGGACGGCCTGCGGCCGCGGCTCGAGCTGCAGGATGTGCGCCTGTACGATCGCCAGGGTCAGGAGCGGCTGGCGCTCGCCTCGGTGGACAGTACCCTGTCCTGGGCTTCGCTGCTCGCACTGGAGCCGCGCTTCCACTCCATCGAGGTGTCCGGCCTGTCCTTCGAGGTTCGCCGCGACGCCGCCGGTGCGCTGCTGATCGCAGGGATCCCGTTGCGCGGCGGCAGCGGCGACGATGGGCTCGCCGATTGGCTGTTGCGACAGCATCGGGTCGCGTTGCGCGACTCCGAGATCACCTGGGTGGACGAGACGCTGGGCGGGACGCCCCTGGAGCTCAAGCAGGTTCAACTCGAGGTCGACCGGCTGTTCCGCCGCAACCGCTTCGGGCTGCGTGCCGTGCCGCCCCTCGAAGTGGCCTCCCCCGTCGATTTGCGCGGCGACCTGGACGGCGGCACGCTTCGCGACCTGCGCGAGTGGAGGGGACAGCTGTACCTCGGGGTTGCTTACGCCGACCTCGCCGCGCTCCGCCACTGGGTGCTGCTGCCGGTGCAGGTCGAGCGCGGCGCCGGGGGAATGCAGGTCTGGATCGATGTGCAGGGCGGGCGGGTGCGCGGCGTCACTGCCGATGTCCGGCTGTCCGGCGTGCGCACCCGCCTGCGCGATGACCTGTCGGAGCTCGAGCTCGAACGACTCCAGGGGCGGCTGGCATGGCAGATTGAGCCCGACCGCTGGGAGTTCGCGGCCGATGACTTGAACTTCGCCACGCCCGATGGCCTCGTGCTGGCTCCGGCGGATATTCGCTACGTCCGGTCGGGACGCGAAGCAGACCCCGATGCGCTGTACGAGGTGCAGTTCGACGCTCTGGATGTCGCTGCGGTCACTCACCTCGTCGACCGTCTGCCGGTGGACGAAACGCTGCGCGAGCGGCTGGCAGAGCTGCAACCGCGCGGTACCGTCACAGGCTTCCGCCTGAGCTGGCGCGGTAGCATCAAGGACAGCGGCGAGTACGCGATCAAGGGGACCTTCGAGAACCTTGCCGTGCGTCCATCGGGCTATGTCCCAGGGGTCGCCGCAGTCAGCGGGATGCTGGATGCTAACCAGCACGGCGGCTCACTGACACTGCGCGCGGGCGCATCCGCCGTCGAGATGCCGCGGGTCTTCGTCGAGCCCCTGCCGCTCGACGGTTTGAACGCCAGGGTTGCGTGGACCATGCCGGACGGACGTCCGCTGGTGCGCTTGGAAAGCGTGACTTTCTCCAGTGCCCACCTGGAGGGCAGTCTGGCCGGCTCCTACCAGGCGCAGGACGAGGGACCCGGGCGGGTGGATCTGGCCGGCGCGCTGGCGCGGGCGGCAGGCCCGGAGGCCTGGCGCTACATCCCCCTGGTCGTGCACCAGCACGTGCGCGACTGGCTGCAGAGGTCCATCCTGGACGGGCAGCTGCGCGACGCCCGGTTCACCCTTCACGGGGAGCTGCAAGGCTTTCCTTTCAGGAACGATGCCTCCGGGATCTTCGAGGTGGTCGGGCGGATCGAGGGCGGCACGCTCGCCTACGCATCCGGCTGGCCCGCGTTGGAAGGGGTTGTCGGCCAGCTCGCTGTGCGCGGACCTCGTCTCACGGTGCAGGTTGATGCTGGACGGGTGTTCGGCGCTCAGATCGGTCCCGCGACTGCGGTGATTGCGGACGTCGGCAGCCAGGAGCCGCTGTTGCAGGTCCAGGGGGAGGGCGAAGGGCCGACCGCCGAGTTCCTGCGCTTCATTTCGCAGAGCCCGATCGATCAGCGCCTGGACGGGTTCACCCGCAACCTGCAGGCGAGCGGTCGCGGTCGCCTCGCACTGTCCCTGGAGGTCCCGCTCAAGCACTCCGCGGACACGCAGGTCGCGGGGCGCTATCGCTTCGCCGACAATAGCTTGGTCGCTGGCGCCGGCGTTCCCCGATTGGAGCAGCTGGCCGGAGTGCTGTCATTCACTCGCGAGGACGTGAGCCTGCGCGAGGGCAGCGTGCGCGTGCTCGGCATGCCTGCGCGGTTCACTTTGGATCGTCAGCCGGGTGCCGGGATCGTGGTGCGCGGAACCGGGCGCGCCGAGATGGCCGGACTGCGCAAGGAGCTGGGGCTCGACTGGATGGGTCATCTTGCCGGCACGGCCGACTGGACGGCGACGGTCACCCTCGGCAGCGGGAACTACGACCTGCTGGTGGAGTCGGACTTGGGTGGCGTGAGCTCGTCGCTGCCTGCGCCTCTGGCCAAGCCCGCGGGTAGGGCGCTCGCGCTGCGTCTCGAGCGCCGGCCACGGGGAGCCGATCAGGACCTGGTCGTGTTTGCGCTGGGCAACGTCCTATCCGGGCAACTGGCGTATAGCCGGGAGAATGCGGCCCGCATCGCGCAAGGCGAGCTACGGCTGGGCTCGCCGGCCCCCACACCGCAGCGCGATGGGCTTTGGCTGGCCGGGCAGCTGGATTACCTGGACCTGGACCGTTGGCATGCGGTGCTGGGCAAACCCGCGGCTGAGCAACCGGGCGGGCTCGCTGGCCTAGAGTTGCGCGCGGGCCGCGTGTTCGCTTTTTCCAGGGATTGGACCGACGTCCTCATGGAGGCGCGGCGCGCGCAGGGTGCCTGGCAGGCCAGTATCGCCGGCCGCGAAGCCACCGGTACCCTCACCTGGACACCCGGAGGCCAGGGGACGCTTACGGCCCGCTTTTCGCGCCTGTTCGTTCCAGCACCCGGGCCGGTGTTGCAGGCCACGACCGGCGAGGACGCGGACCGCGGTCTGCCCTCGCTGGATGTGGTGGCCGACGACTTCCGCATGGGTGAGCGTCAGTTTGGACGTCTCGTGCTGCGGGCGGTTCCCGACCGGAGCGACTGGCGCATCGAGACGCTCGATCTGCGCAGCCCCGAGGGGCGGCTCAGCATGTCCGGAGTATGGCAGGCGTGGACGGCGAGCCCGGTCACCCGCATGGACGTGCGAGCGGAGGTCGTGGACATCGGCCGCTACTTCGCCAAGCTCAAGCTGCCCGAAGGGGTGAAGGGCGGTAGCGGGCGGCTTGAGGCGCAGCTGAGCTGGAGCGGCCCACCCTATGCACTGGATCTGCCAACCCTGAGCGGCAGCCTCTCGGTGGAGGCGAAGAGCGGGCAGTTCGTCCGGGTCGAACCGGGTATCGGCAAGCTGATCGGTGTGCTGAGCCTGCAGGCGCTGCCGCGTCGCATGACGCTCGACTTCCGCGACATCTTCAGCGAGGGCTTCCCGTTCGACGAGATCCGTTGCAGTGCCTCCATCCAGCGCGGCGTGGCCACCACAAAGAACTTCCGTATGAACGGAACCTCCGCGCGGGTGGACATGCGAGGCGACCTGGACCTAGTCCGCGAGACGCAAGCCCTGGATGTCAAGGTCGTCCCGTCACTCACCGAGGGCGTGGCGCTCGGAGCGGCGATTGTCAATCCGGCGGTCGGGCTGGCGACGCTGTTCGCGCAGAAGGCGTTGAAGGATCCGATCAACCAGATGATCAGTCTCGAGTATACCGTCACCGGGACCTGGGCCGATCCGGTGGTGGCCAACAAGAAGCACGAACCGGCCGGCGAAGGCAAGCAAGGGCGCCAGTGAGATCGACGCAAAGACACAGTACAGCAAAGGCCGCAACCAAGTCCGGGTTCGGACGAGCGCGCCCGCGTGCCACGGCGGCCCGCAGGCCGGTTGCCGAGCGCAGTTCCGGCGGGCCGCCGGTGTTCCGCATCGCCGGAGTGCAGATGGCCTCGGGACCCAACATCGCCGGCAATCTTAACGAGGCGAAGCGCCTCATCGAGATGGCGGTGGAGCAGGGCGCGAAGCTCGTGGCGCTGCCCGAGTACTTCGCCATCATGGGGCTGAAGGACACCGATAAGGTCGAGGCGCGCGAGAAAGAGGGCAAGGGCCCGATCCAGCGCTTCCTGGCCGAGACGGCGCGACGCCACAAGATCTGGCTGATCGGGTGCTCGATCCCGCTCGAATCGCCGGTGGACGGCAAGATCTTCAACAGCATCCTGGCCTACGACGACAGCGGCAAGCAGGTGGCGCGCTACGACAAGATCCATCTGTTCAGCCTCGCGCTCGGCAAGGAGAAGTTCAGCGAGCAGCGCACCATCCACCCGGGCAAGGAAGTGAAGGTCTTGGACTCGCCCTTCGGCCGCATCGGGCTGTCCGTTTGCTACGACCTGCGCTTCCCCGAGCTGTATCGGGCCATGCAGGATGTGGATATCATCGTGGTGCCCGCCGCGTTCACCGAGACCACCGGGCGCGCGCACTGGGAGACGCTGATTCGCGCCCGCGCGATCGAGAACGTGGCCTATGTGCTGGCGCCGGCGCAGGGCGGCTACCACATGAACGGCCGCGAGACCCACGGCCACAGCATGATCGTGGATCCCTGGGGGGTGGTACTGGACCGCCTGCCGCGCGGCTCCGGGGTTGTGATCGCCGGCGTGAACCCCAACTACCAGAACGAGCTGCGCGGCAGCCTTCCGGCGCTAACGCATCGGACGATCCGCGCGCTTTAGCTGCGGACCTGAAGCCTGCAGCCGACGCCCGTCACCTGACGCCCAGCACTCAGCACCCTCACCTCCGCCCTCAGGACGCATCGCGCATGAACGCACCCGCAAACAGCGAAATTCTCTTTGCCACCGCCGACCGCACGCTTCTGGCGCCCTACGGTCTGGATGCTGCCGGGCTGACCCGAGTGTTCGGACAGATCATGACCCATCAGGTCGACTACGCCGATCTGTATTTTCAGTACAGCCGCGGGGAAAGCTGGAGCCTCGAGGAGGGGATCGTCAAGTCCGGCAGCTTCCATATCGAGCAGGGTGTGGGCGTGAGAGCCGTGAGCGGCGACAAGACAGCCTTCGCCTACTCCGACGACATCAGCCTGCCCGCGCTGCAATCGGCGGCGGAGGCCACCCGTGCCATCGCGCGCCAGGGCGCCGGGGGCAGCACGGCGGTGGAACGCCGCAGCGAAGGGCGCGCGCTCTACCTGCCGCACGATCCCGTTGGCAGTCTGAAGGACCCGGACAAGGTCGCGCTCCTGGAGCGGCTGGAGCGCATGGCTCGGGCCCGCGACCCGCGTGTCAAGCAGGTCATAGCCAGTCTGGGAGGGGAGTACGAAGTCGTCCTGGTCGCGCGGTCCGACGGCGTGGTGGGTGCCGACGTGCGGCCCTTGGTGCGCGTGTCTTTGCAGGTCATCGCCGAGGAAGACGGGCGGCGTGAGCAGGGCTCGGCCGGCGGCGGAGGGCGCTTCGACTACGCCTATTTCACCGATGAGGTGCTGCGCGGCTACGCCGACAAGGCCGTGGACCAGGCGCTGATCAACCTGCAGGCGCGGCCCGCACCTGCCGGCACCATGACTGTGGTGCTTGGCCCGGGCTGGCCCGGCGTATTGCTGCACGAGGCCGTTGGCCACGGGCTGGAGGGCGACTTCAACCGCAAAGGCAGCTCCGCCTTCAGCGGCCGCATCGGCGAGCGGGTTGCGTCTCCTGGTGTGACCGTGGTGGACGACGGCACGATCACGCGACGGCGGGGATCGCTGAACATCGATGATGAGGGCAACCCGACCCAGCGCACGGTGTTGATCGAGGACGGCGTGCTGCGGGGCTATCTGCAGGACTCGCTGAACGCACGCCTGATGGGTGTGCCCGTCACCGGCAACGGGCGGCGCGAGTCGTTCGCGCACGTGCCGATGCCGCGCATGACCAACACCTACATGCTGGCTGGCGACAAGGATCCGCAGGAGATCATCGCTTCGGTCAAGCGCGGGTTGTACGCGGTCAACTTCGGCGGTGGACAGGTGGATATCGTCAGCGGCAAGTTCGTCTTCTCCGCTTCCGAGGCCTACATGATCGAGGACGGCAAGGTCACCTATCCGGTGAAGGGCGCGACCCTGATCGGCAACGGCCCCGATGCGCTCACGCGCGTGTCCATGATCGGTAACGATCTCGCGCTGGATACGGGCGTGGGCACCTGCGGGAAGGAAGGTCAGAGCGTGCCGGTAGGCGTCGGCCAGCCGACGCTGCGCATCGACGGGCTTACCGTCGGCGGTACTGCCAGCTGATTACCCAAGCCCGAACCTCTCACCACGAAGACACGAAGGCACGAAGAGACCCGAAGAGGTCGGGTATGTTCTTGCGTCTTCGGCGGAAGGTCAACGGGATGGCCAGCCGAGTGCCCGAAACCTTTTCACACGAGAACATGAGCTGACTGCCTGGTTCTCCTGCGGGGTTCTTCGTGTCTTCGTGGTGAGAGTTGGGGTTTGCCTTCGAGTCAGTCGTCCATCTCGTGCCGGCAGTCGCGCCAGCCGGCATCCATGTAGAAGTTGGTTCCGCTGCCTTCCCAGCGCAGATACTTGTTCTGGATGGCGTAGGCCTCGTACTCCTTCGCGTACCAGCCATGGCAGTCGGGCATGCTGTCGAACTTCCCGGTTACGCCCTGGACGTGGTGGACCAGCTCGTGCAAGAGGATGGAGCGCGCCTTGACGTCTTTGTCGAGTTCCAGGTCCGCGTCGAGGTAGACGCCCTGACCCTTGAGGTAGAACCCCTTCACGCCGCAGGCAGACCCGCTGCACACCAGGGCTTCGAGCTGGGCGCGCGGCAGCCGATGGATCGGTGGCGGGCTCTCCGGAACCGGATAGCCGGAAAGCATCTTGATGGCCATGAACAGCTCCGCCACGAGCTGGGATAGCGCCTGATCCGTCATTCTTGGCTCCGCTGACGAGAGGGTTGCGTCGACCCGTTGTGGTTGTGGCGGGGGCCGTCCGAGGTCCACCCATCATCGGCGCAGGAGAACCCGGGTGTCAACGGACACGCACCCAGCTAGAATTGTGAACTTACCCTGATCCCGCAGCCATGATCCTGATCCTCAACGAAACCGCCGAGCCCAGCTCCCCCGAGTACCGCAGCCTCATGGAGCAGCTGGCGGCGCTGCCCGATATCCAGGTGAGGGTGCATCGGATCGAGGGGGTGCTGCGGACCGTGACCGAGGTCTATCTCATCGGCAGCACCAAGCAGCTCGTACTCGAGGACATGCAGGCCCTGCCCTGCGTGGAGCGGGTGGTGCGGGTGTCGGAGGAGTACCGCGTGCTGGGGCGGCACAAGGACGACGACCGCCCCGCGTGGTTCGACTACCAGGGTCTGCGCTTCGGGCAGGACACCCTGCATATCTTCGCCGGGCTGTGCGCGGTGGACACGCCCGAGCACGTTGACCAGATGTGCCGCGCTCTGCGGGATAACGGTCTGAGCTGCACGCGCATGGGCGCCTACAAGCCGCGCACCAGCCCCTATGCCTTCCAGGGCCACGGGCGCGGCTGCCTGAACTACGTGTTCGAGATCGCCGGCAAGCACGGGATCAAAGTGATCGCCATGGAGGTCACTCACGAATCGCACGTCGCCGAGATCCGGTCTGCCCTCCAGGAGACCGGCAACCCGGTCGGCGTAATGCTGCAGATTGGCACCCGCAACACGCAGAACTTCGAGCTGCTCAAGGCCGTCGGCCGGCAGAAGGACTTCCCGGTGCTCATCAAGCGTGGCTTCGGCATAACCCTGGACGAGTCGCTGAATGCCGCCGAATACCTGGCCAGCGAGGGGAACCGGCGTGTCGTGTTCGGCCTGCGCGGGATGAAGACGCACATGGGCGATCCGCACCGCAACTTCGTGGACTTCGCCCACGTTCCAGTGGTCAAGCGCCTGACCCGCATGCCGGTGTGCATCGATCCGTCGCACTCGGTGGGTTCGCGGGCGCGCGGTCCGGAGGGAATCCTCGATCTCATGCACGTCACTGCGCAAGGTGTGGCGGCAGGGGCGAACATGATTCTGGTCGACTTCCATCCCGAACCATCCAAGGCGCTGGTGGACGGCCCGCAGGCCCTGCTCCTGTCGGAACTGCCGCACTTCGTCGAGGATGTCGGCATCGCGCGCGAGGCCTACCTCAAGCGCACGGCGCTGGCCCAGCGCTACCGGGACGCCTGACCGCCAGCCCGCATTTCTCACACTGGCGCCAGAATCGGCGCAGCCCGCCGACAGCCTGTCGAACAGTCCCGATCGGGCAAACTGTTGCTGCAACTCCTTCCAGTGTCATCCCGGGGAGGTGTGTGAAATGCGGCCCAGGCATGCGGCTTGCGGGCGCTTTGCCAAAGCTGCCGGCTTGACCCATAATCAGGCCGGTTTCAAAGGGGACCGGCGCCGGCCTTCCAGCAGCCTGCCCGCAGGACGTGAGGTTGCGCGTCGTCTGCAGCAGGTACACCCATGCCTGACTCCGACCGTTCCAGCCGTTGTGCGCGCGTGTGTGCCGTAGCGACGCGCGCGGGGGCGCACACGCTGTCTGGATGCGGGGGTCGGTCGGGCGCCGTCGAGCACAACGAGCCTTCGTCGCGACGCCATGGCCGAGTTTACGCCGCAAAACTCCTTGTTGAAGAGCCTCGAGAACCTGGGCGAGGGGACCGCGCTTGCCCAGCAGATCTACGACATGATCGGCCACTCGAAATTCTTCGACGATTTCAGCCGCGAGGATGTGCAGATGCTTGCCGCTTTCATGCAGGTGTATCGGGCCGAGCCCGGCAGCATGATCATCCGCGAGGGCGACGTCGACGATTACATGCTGCTCATCATCCAGGGCAAGGTGGATATCGTCAAAACCGACAAGCGTGGCGCGATCCAGCCCATGACCAGCGTCGGTCCGGGCATGACACTGGGCGAGATGTCCATGATCGACGGCGAGCCGCGCTTTGCCACCTGCATCGCAGTGGAGCCCACGACCTTCGCGGTCCTGTCGCGCGATGCCATGGTGCGCATCATCCTGGAGGAGCCCAGCCTGGGTGCGAAGCTGCTCATCAAGCTGGTGACGCTGCTGTCGCAACGGCTGCGCCAGACCAGCTCGACTCTGCTGCATTACATGGAGCGCTGAGACAACAGCGAACCTGGTCGAGTAACCAGACGCGGTGGTGCCGGCGGCCGCGGCGCCGTCAGAGCTTCGTGCAGGGTCCCTGGTAGAGCACCGGGCCGGTGGGCAGGCCGGTAGGCGAACCGCCTTTGGGCTCGACGCTCATCGCGAGCGCCCGGGCGGAGTCGATGGCCTGCTGGAGTTGCACAGGAACCACGACCGTCTGGGTTTCGTGCGTCGTGATCAGCCCCAGCGAGACCGGCTTCTGGTCTCCCGGCGGCAGCATCCACAGCTCCCAGGCTGTCTCCGGGTCCATCGTCTGATGACCCATCACGCGCACCCGCAACTGCTTCTCGCCGCGCTGACGCGACTGCCAGGAGACCGTGATCTGCGGACGCGACTGGTCGTCGGACATCACCACGACCATCGTTTCGTGCCGTGGCACGATTGTCAGCAGCGACACTGCCAGGAGCACTGCGGCAGTCGTGCTGGCGAGCGCGGTCCCGCGCCAGAAGCCGATGCTGTTCCAGAACCCCGCCCGGCGGGACGCCGGCGCGACGCGCTGCTGGATGGCGCGCCACACGCGCGCGGGCGGCGTCACCGGCTGCGCCGCTTCGTCCAGCGGTGCGAGCCGCGCCTGCCACTGCGCGACCAGGCGACGCAACGCCGGGTCCTGTCTTAGAGACCGCTCGAAGCGCTGCCGTGCGGCCCCCTGCAACGTGCCCAGGGCGTACTCGGCAGCCAACGCTTCGCGGATCTGGTCGTTGCGATACTTCACGTTGCTTCCATGCAGGTCTTGAGCCGCTCGAGCCCGCGCCGGATCCAGGTCTTGACCGTCCCCAGCGGCTCACGCATGTGCTGGGCCAATTCGCCGTGGGACAAGCCGTGCAGGTAGGCCAGCGTGATGCTCTGGCGCTGGTTTCCGCTCAGCTGCTTCAGGCACTCTGCCAGCGCGCGCGCATCCCGCCCGAGGGCGAGCAGCGCCTCCGGCGCCTGCGCGTCGTCGGGCAGCGCCTCGACCAGCAGGTCGTAGTCTTCGCTGCCATGCTCGAAATGCGGACGTCGGAGCCAATCCAGAGCGCGGTTGCGCACGATGGCGGTCATCCAGGTCATCGGTGCACTCTTGGCTGCGGAGTACTCCTCCACGTGGCTCCAGATGTTGACGTAACTCTCCTGCAATACCTCTTCGGCCCAGTCCTGCCTGCGCAATATACGCAGCGCGACCCCATACAGTTTCGCTGCGGTATGCCGGTACAGCTGAGCGAAGGCACGCTGATCGCGCAGTGCGCAGCGTGCCATCAACTGGGCGAGAATGTCGGGTTCAGCCATGAATCATCGCGGCGCGGATCGCCGCGACGGAGGGCAGCGCGTGGCGGGTCGGCGCCGCGAAGCTCATCCGCGATGCCTTCAGCCGCGGCCCCTGCGCCAGAGCACGTCGCCCTGGCCATCGCGCCGGTTGAGCACGCGGCTGACCACGAACAGCAGGTCCGACAGCCGATTCAGATACTGCTGACAATACGGCGAGACCGTCTCGCTGGATGCAAGGGCCACGACGCGCCGTTCGGCGCGGCGGCATACGGTGCGCGCCAGGTGGCATAGGGCGGCGGTGCGGCTGCCCCCGGGCAGGATGAACTCCTTGAGCGGCTCCAGCCCATCGTTGTGATGATCGAGCGCCTGCTCGAGGCGGGTGATCTGCTCGGGGCGGATGGCGGTGTAGCCAGGGACCGAAAGCTCTCCGCCCAGGTCGAACAGGTCGTGCTGGACCTCGGTGAGCAGGTCCCGCAGGTCCCCGCCCAGGGGCTCTGCAAGTAGCACCCCGAGGCAGCTGTTCAGCTCGTCCACTGCGCCCAGCGCCTCCACCCGCGCCCCGTGCTTGGGCACGCGGGAGCCATCGCCGAGCCCGGTGGTACCGGCGTCGCCGGTGCGCGTATAGATCTTGGTGAGACGGTGGCCCATGGCTGGGGGATCGATCCGAGCGGGACAGGCGCCATTATCCTAGAAACCGCATCTGCGCTGCATGGCAAAACTCATCTACCACGAAGGACACGAAGGAGACCACCGGGTATTCACGCGTCGCTTGAAGCGGATGGCGTTGCCGCACGACAAGACCCCCGCGGTACGGTTTCCTTCTTGTTTCTTCGTGTCCTCGGTGGTGAACGCGTTTCCTAGGTCGGTCGCAGAGATCACTGCTTGGCCGGTTCCGTCCCGAACTCCTGCAGCTCCAGCTCCAGGTAGCGCTGGTGGGCGTTCTTCCGGTGCGTGACGGGATACATGCCCCAGTCGCGGTACTGGGGCAGGTCCACCATGTCGACCGCTTCGAGCAGGCTCGCACCCGCGTTGTATACCTCGCGCACACGGGCATCGAGCGCCAGGAGGTAGGTGCGCGTCTGCCCGATGACAGTGGGCGCAGACACCGGTCCGTGGCCCGGGACCACCCAGCGCGCCCCGATTGCTTCGAGGCGGTCCAGCGCCGACAGCCAGCCGGCGAGCTTGCCATCCCGCAGCTCTGGGATGCGGCGGGCGCTCACCAGGCCTCCGGCGAACAGCACGCCGCTGGAACGGTCGTAGACGGCACGCTCGCCGGGCGTGGCGGCCCCGCCGTAGTGCAGCAGGTCGAGGTCGCGCCCGACGACTGTCAATCGCGTAGAGCTATCGACCGTGCGCGTGGGTAGAACCAGGCGCGAGCCCGCCATCAGCACGGAGCCGAGCAGCTGGTTCAGATTCGCCAGGCAATGCTCGCAGCGGCTGCGCATGAGCCCGGCCGACTCGGCGTGTGCCAGCAGCGGGATTCCCCGTTCCGCAAACGCGGCGTTGCCGAAGAGAAACTCCTGCACGGGATGGGTGATGATCACAAGCCGGACCGGCTTGCCGGTGACGCGCGCGATCGCCCGCAACATGGCTTGCCCATGACGGTAGGAGATCCCTGTATCCACCACCACCACGCCGCCGGCGCCGACGATGAAACCCGAGTTGCCGACATTGCCTTCATTCTCGACGGTGGGCTCGCCGAGCTCGCCGACGAACGCGTATACGCCCTCGACGACCTTCACCGGTTCCAGATCCGCCGCGAGGCTCGGGTGCGGGAGTGCGAGCAGCAGGAAGACGAGCAATGACGCTTGGCGCATGGGCGGCGGAACGTTAATCGAGTTCGTCCCGCGGCGCAACTGCGCGCGTTTGCCCCGCTGCGGCGTTTTGCGGCATCCTTGGGGCTGACGGACTGGAGGAATACAGACCATGATGAGAAGCATTTTCGGCCCGGCCGCCGCCTGGCTGGCGACGATGGTAGCCTGCGTCGCCACGATCGGGGCAGCCGCGGCGGCCGAAGTCTTCGCCGTCAGCGAGATCGCGCCGGGCAACTACGTGCACTACGGAGTGCACGAGGAGCGCCTGCCCAGCAATCTGGGCGACCAGGCCAACATCGGCTTCATCGTCGGCGACAGATGCGTGGCCGCCATCGACACCGGCGGCTCGCTGCCGGTAGGAAAGGCGTTGCGTGCGGCAATCCGGCGCGTGACGGACCTGCCGGTGTGCTACGTGATCCTCACGCACGTGCATCCCGACCACTTCTTCGGCGCGGCGGCTTTCCTCGAGGATCGGCCGCAGTTTGTCGGGCATGCGGAGCTGCCGCGCGCCATGGCCGCCCGCGGCAAGTTCTACGTGAAGACTTTGCAGCGCGACCTCGGTGAGCTCGCACACGGCAGCGAGGCGATCGCCCCGACGCTGCTGGTGAAGGACGAGATGGTCCTCGATCTGGGCAGCCGGCCCGTGCGCCTGCGCGCCTGGCCGGTCGCGCATACTGATAACGACCTCACCGTCTACGACGAGAAGACCGCGACACTTTGGTTGTCCGACCTGCTGTTCGTCGATCACACGCCGGTAGTGGACGGCAGCATTCTCGGGTTCGTCGCAGTATTGAGCCAGCTTCCCGCGATCCCTGCGAGGCACTTCGTTCCAGGCCATGGACGCACGGATCTCCCCTGGCCGGCTGCGCTCGGACCGCAGGCGCGTTACCTGGAAGTCCTCGTGAAGGAAACGCGCCAGGCCCTGAAGGACGGGAAGACCATCCAGGAGGCGGTCGACACGGTCGGTCTGGCGGAGCAGAACAACTGGGTGAATTTCGAGCTGTTCCACCGTCGCAACGTCACTGCGGCATTCACGGAGCTGGAGTGGGAGTAGCGCATGCGGTCCGGGACTCGGGCGCGCGCTGCGTGGCGGTCGCGCCGCGGCGGGTCGGAAACTGGCTATACTTTTGCCGGCTTTCAACGGTACGGGATGGAGGAGCGGCTATGCGAGCGAGGCTGACTCTCGCGTGGCTGGTGCTGGCGGCGGGCGTGGCGCTCGCTGGTCCGGCACTGGCGAACGAAAAGGCCGAGCCGGATCCGGCAACGAGCCAGTACTGGGGCTCGATCCGCACGCTGATGTTCGGGGATCGCGAGATCCTGGACGGCAAGGACGTGATCCGGGTCTATCTGGCACTGCGCGCCGACGACGCCTCGACGGTACCGGTCGCGGTCAAGGCCCAGATCGACCAGACCCCCGAGCGCTACATCAAGACCATCTATCTCCTGGTCGAACGCAATCCCTCTCCGGCGGCCGGTGTGTTCCACTTTACCCCCGACAGCGGGCGGGCCCAGGTCGAAACGCGCCTGCGCTTCGAGGACTATAGCCATGTGCGGGCCGTCGCCGAGACCAACGATGGCAAGCTGTGGATGGATTCGCGCTGGGTCAAGGCGGCCGGCGGGTGCTCGGCGCCGGGCGGGAAGTACCGCGTTCCGGCTTCGCTGCTGGGCAAGATGAAGTTCCGCTTCGACGACGCCATCAGGTACAACGAGCCCAACCTGGTGCAGGTCAACATCCGCCATCCGAACGAATCGGCTCTGGCCGCAGACTTCGATCCCGACGCGGTTCCGCAGTTCGTGCGCAGTGTCATGGTGACTTATGCCGGCAAGCAGGTGATGAGCGCGGAGGTCGATTTCTCCCTCAGCGACAATCCGACCTTCCGCTTCTGGTTCGTGCCCAGGGAGAAGGGCGAGTTGCGCGTGGAGGTCGAGGACACCCATGACAACCGGTTTATGCAGAGCGTCCCGATCATGGAAGGCGGGCCTCTGCCCGGGGGCTGAGGCCCGGCAGCAAGCATTGGCGGAAGGACCTGGTCGCGCTCGATCCTCCAGCATTGACCTGCCGGGAGTGATCCGTTACAGTTCGCGCTGATTTGTATCCCATAACAACCACTTACTCCCAAGAACATCCCACCATGATTTCCTCCCGAATGGTTGTTGCCATCGGTCTGGGTTTGGCGCTGTGCGCGTCCCTGCCGGGTCAGGCTGCGGATGGAGACCCTGAAGCAGGCAAGCAGAAAAAGCAGATGTGCGAGGGCTGCCATGGCATTGCCGGATACCGTACGGCCTATCCGGTGGTCTACTCGGCGCCGAAGCTGGGCGGCCAGACGGCCGGCTACATCGTTAAAGCGCTGCAGGACTACCGCGGCGGTGCGCGCAAGCACCCGTCCATGAACGGGGTGGCCGCGTCGCTCTCCGATCAGGACATGGCGGATCTGGCCGCGTACTACACCAGCGGCAAGTAGCCGCGTGCGCACACCCCACGGGATGAAGACAATGAATAAGATCCTTTTCGCTGCGGCCTGTACCTTTTTGCTCGCCGCCGCTCCGGCGCTGGCCGCGGACTACGAAGCCGGCAAGAAGAAGGCTGGTGAGGTCTGTGCGGCCTGCCATGGCGAAGACGGCACCAAGCCGCTCACGCCGGAGACGCCGATCCTGGCGGGCCAATATGCCGACTACCTGGTGCGCTCCCTGGAAGCCTACAAGAAGGGCACGCGCCAGAACCCGCTGATGTCCCCGATGGCGCAGCCGCTAACCGACGAAGAGATCCGCAATCTCTCCCTGTACTTCTCGCGGCAGAAGGCGCTGCAGGTCAAGTACTGATTTCGCGAGGATGCGACGACGAGAAGGCCGGCGCGCTGCGCCGGCCTTTTTCATTTCTTCGGCGCGCGGCGTGCGAGACAATCGAGATAGGCGTGCTCATCCGGCGCCGTGCCCTGGCGCTGGGCCTGCCAGAGAGTTTCACCCAGGCACTCCAGCACTGCATGCAGCGCGTCGTGTTCGGAGCCCAGGCGCCGCCGCAGCTCTTCGAATGCGCTGCGGATTCCGCGCGGCTGATCGATCGACAACTGCTCGGCGACCGCCAGATGCAGCGACAGATGCAGGAACGGGTTCAGGCCACCGCTCTGCGGAGAGTAGTCGCGGTCGAGATGGCGGTCGGCATCCTCCAGCAGGCCATGGTACTCGGGATGGAGGAGGATGACCTCCAGGGCAGTCTGCTCCAGCCCGGACAGGGGCTCGCTGCGGCGATAGCGGGCCCAGGCGTCGTAGAAGAAGCGGCGGGCCTGGTCGCGGGTGGGAGTGAACATCGGCGGGCAGCTGGATGGCGGGAAGATGATCTCACCGCGGAGGATGCAGAGGATGCGGAGGGAAACGACAGGATGCCATATCAGCGGTTGCCCCGAATGATCGGACTGCACAACAAAGGGATTCCCCTGCGTCCTCCGCGTCCTGCGGTCAATCCTGCGGTCGTTGGCTTGCTCCGTTCGCGGCTCGCGTCTTTGACCGATATTCGCAGAGGTCCGCGATCGGGCAGACCGGGCAGTCGGGCTTGCGCGCCTTGCAGACGTAGCGGCCGTGCAGGATCAGCCAGTGATGCGCGTCCTTGCGGTAGGCGGGCGGGACGGACTTAAGCAGCTTGCGCTCTACTTCCTCGACCGTCTTTCCCTGCGCCAGCCCGGTGCGGTTGGCCACGCGGAAGATGTGCGTGTCCACGGCGATGGTGGGCTCGCCGAAGGCGGTGTTGAGGATGACGTTGGCGGTCTTGCGCCCCACCCCGGGCAGGCTCTCCAGCGCCTCCCGCTCGCGCGGCACCTCACCGCCGAAGCGCTCCAGCAGGATCCCGCAGGTCGCGATCAGGTTCTTCGCCTTCGTGCGGAACAGCCCGATGCTCTTGATATGGTCCGTCAGGCCTTCTTCGCCGAGTGCAAGGATCGCCTCAGGCGTGTTGGCGGTCGCGAACAGCCGCTGCGAGGCGAGGTTCACGCTCTTGTCGGTCGCCTGGGCCGACAGCACCACCGCAACCAGCAGCTCGAAGGGAGTAGCGAACTGCAGCTCGGTCGTCGGCGCCGGGTTGCGCGCCTGCAGCCGGCGGAAGATCTCTTCACGCTTCGCGGGGTTCATCGCAGGTCCAGGCTCAGCTGGCGCCGGCGCGTCTGGCGCGAGCGCGTTCCAGGGCGGCGCGCACCACGGCACGCTTGCGCTCGATCCCGTCCCCCGTGCTGAGCGCATCGATCATGCGCAGCTTCTCCTCGGCCTTGGCGGCCAGCCGCGCATCGCGCTCCCGACGCTCGTGCGCCGACCTGAACTGGTGGAGCTCGTGACGCCGGCGCCAGCGCTGCGCATGCGCCGCGACCGGTGTTGACGCCTCGCTGGCGGCAGCACGCGAGCCGCGGTGCGCGAGCTCGCGCAAGGACAGCATGTCGATGCAGTCCACTGGGCACGGCGGCACGCACAGTTCACAGCCGGTGCAGGCGTCGATCAGCACCGTGTGCATCGACTTCGGAGCGCCCACGATGGCATCGACCGGGCAGGCCTGTATGCACAGTGTGCAGCCGATGCACAGCTCCTCGCGGATGAAAGCCGCGGTACGCGGCTGCTCGGCTCCGTTGGCCGGATCGAGTGGCTTGAACCCGGTGCCCAGCAGGGCGGCGAGCTTGTGGACAGCCGCCTCGCCCCCCGGCGGGCAGTGGTTGATATCGGCGTCGCCGCGTGCGATCGCCTCGGCATAGGGCCGGCAGCCGGGGTAGCCGCACTTCGTGCATTGCGTTTGCGGCAGCAGCGCGTCGATCTCGGCTGCAGTCACGGACATTGCCTCTCACCACAGAGGCACAGAGACACAGAGGAACGCGAAAAGGACGATTCCGCTCGCGAGTCCACCGTCAGCGGCACGCTTGTGCTGTCGGTCAGTATTCGGCGGTTGCGCATGCGGAATTTTCCCTCTGTGTCTCTGTGCCCCTGTGGTTCAAGATCTGCTTACGCGGCGGCGGCGCGGCGGTTCAGATGCACCAGACACCTATCGATCCACTGCGCTGTGAGCTTCTCCTGCACCGAGTTCTGCGCCAGCCGCGCCGCCAGGCCGGGGAAGTCGACGCAGTCCAGCGGCTGGTCCTGATTGAAGCAGGAGAACACGTAGCTGGTCCTGCCTGTGGCTGGATCCACCTGCGGCTGCAGGCACTGCGCGCAGATCTCCTTCATCATGCACTGCATCGGCGAGTTGATCGAGCCAATCGCGAAGTGGCGGGGGTCCAGGTGGGCGGCCAGCACGCCGTGGCGTGCCGCGGCCACCGCCGCCATCATCCGATCGGAGCCGATGGCGATGATGCGATCCGCAGCTCTCAAGGGGATGATCTGCTCACCCAGCCGGTCCTCGGCATAGGCGAGCATGGCCTGCACGATGTTGCCTGTGAACGCCCGATCCTGCGGGCGGGTCGGCGCGAAGCCCGGCGCCTCGTCGCTCGCCCACACCACCACGTCGGCCGCAGCCTCGATCTCCTCCACCTTGTAGCGGTCGATGATCTTCTTGTAGCCGGCGAAGTACAGTACGCGCGAGCCGGCGCGCCGCAAGGCCTGGCCGATCGAGAACAGCACGGCGTTGCCGAGCCCGCCGCCGACCAGCATCACGGTCTCGTCGCCCGGAATCTCCGTCGGCGTGCCGGTGGGCCCCATCAGCACCACCGGCTCGCCCGGTTTGAGCACGGCGCACAGGTCGGATGAGCCGCCCATCTCCAGCACGATGGTCGACACCAGGCCCCGCTGTGCGTCGACCCATGCCCCGGTGAGTGCCAGGCCTTCCATCGTCAGTGTCGTCCCGTCGACAGCGAGTGCATTGCGCTCGTAGTTCTGCAACCGGTAGAACTGCCCAGGGCGGAAGCGGCGGGCAGCCGCGGGGGCGCGCACGATGACCTCGACGATGGTCGGGGTGAGCCGCACCACTTCGTGCACGCTGGCGCGCAGCTCCCCGTTCAGCCGTGCCACGAAGTCGGCATCCTTCACAGACGATGCCGGCGGGCGGCCAGCCAGCACGCGGCTGACTTCCGGATAGCCTTGCTTGGCGCCGCCCATGGCCTTGACTACGTTGCCGAAGAAGGAAGGGTGCAGGTCGCCGAAGAAGCTGATAAAGCGGCCGTCCGGCTCGCGTGCCAGCAGGATCTCGACCGCCGCGGGTTTGGCGCTGCGTTCCGGTTTGACCCTGTGGCCCTGTTCGTCGACAGCCTGAAAGTAGCGGCCGTCCAGCGGAAAATGCGACGGATCCTCGCGCGACAGGACGGTGTTGGGCTGGGTGCCGGCGGCAACCAGGATGGTGCGCGCGGGCAGCCGCATCTCGCCGGCTGGCTGCAGCGTACTCTGGTCGTCGGCCGTCTGCACGGCCACCTTGAGCCCGCTCGCATGACCGTAACGGTCCACCTCCACCGCGAGCGGGGTCAGACCTTCCGCGAAGCGGATGCCCTCCTCGAGCGCCTTCTCCACCTCCTCGTGGTTGAGCGTATAGGACGGGCTGTCGATCAGCCGCTTGCGATAGGCGATGATGACCCCGCCCCACGACTGTAGCAGCTCGGCGACGCGCGCGGGCCGGCCCTCCTTTTTCGCTGCCGCCCGCTCGGCGCGCAGCGCCCGCGCGTGCGCGATGAACTCGTCGGCAGTTGCATTTTCTTCCTCGTTCCAGCCCGCGCGCACTGCAGTGCTGGAGCGCTCCGCCACCAGCGCCTCGTACCGCGCCAGGAACTTCTCGACCTGCAGGGGGTAGTAGGCCAGGGACTCGGTGGCGGTGTCGATTGCGGTCAGGCCGCCGCCGATCACGACCACCGGCAGCCGGATCTGCAGGTTGGCAACCGAGTCGGTCCTGGCCGCACCGGTGAGCTGCAGCGCCATGAGGAAGTCCGACGCGGTGCGCACACCGCGTGCGAGCCCGTTGGGCAGGTCCAGCACCGTGGGCCGTCCAGCGCCTGCCGCCAGGGCGATGTGGTCGAAGCCCAGCGCGAATGCATCCTCTGCGGTCAGCGTGCCACCGAAGCGCACGCCACCGAACAGTGCGAACTCGGTGCGCCGCTCCAGCAGCAGCCGGATCAGCTTGAGGAAGTTCTTGTCCCAGCGCACGGTGATGCCGTACTCGGCCACGCCGCCGAAGCCGGCCATGACGCGATCGTCGAGCGATTCGTACAGCGACGTCACGTCGCGGATCGGCTGGAACGGGACACGCTGTCCGCGCTCGTCCACTCCCGAGAGCTCGGGTGGCAACGGCTCGATCTTGAGCCCGTCGATGCCCACCACGAGGTGCCCGTCGTTCATGAGATGGTGGGCCAGCGTGAAGCCGGCCGGCCCCATCCCGACGGCCAGTACGCGCCTCCCGCTGGCGGCGCGCGGGTAGGGGCGGCGCAGGTCGAGCGGGTTCCAGCGCGTGAGCAGCGAATAGATCTCGAAGCCCCACGGCAGCTCCAGCACATCCTTGAGCGTGCGCGTCTCGGCCTGGGGGATGTTGACCGGCTCCTGCTTCTGGTAAATGCAGGACTTCATGCAGTCGTTGCAGATGCGATGGCCGGTGGCCGCCACCATCGGATTGTCCACCGCAATCAAAGCCAGTGCACCGATGGCATTGCCCTGGGTCTTGACCTTGTGGAACTCGGAGATCTTCTCCTCGAGCGGGCAGCCGGCCAGCGGCACGCCGAACACGGTTTTCTTGAACGCCGCCGGGGTCCCGTCGGCGGGCGCCTTGTCCTTCAGCCCGCGCGAGCAGGAGTCGCGCCCCTGCTCGTGGCACCAGATGCAGTAGTTGGCATGGTCCAGCGCGCCGGTGAGATCGGTGCCGGGGTCGGTGAGCTTGAAGCCCTCACGTCGGCGCAGGTGATCCAGGCCGTAGCTGCGAAACCCGCCAGCGTCGTCGGCACGCAGCGGAACCAGATGGAAATAGTCGAGCTTCGCGGGGGCCTTGAACAGCACGCCGTCGCGGTGCCGCGCCCTGCCGGTCGCGGTGTGCGCGGCCCAGGCCGCGTAACGGGCAGCCAGATCGAGGTCCTGAGCGTGATTCGCCTCGTCCTGCTGCCACTGTGCGACCAGGTTCGCAAAAGCAAGCTCGGAGAATGTGCCACCCATCAGCGTGGCGAGCCGTGCCTCCAGCGCCGGGCCGTCGATTTGCGCCGCATCTTCCGGCTTGATCCGGTTCATCGCGCGGCGCTGCACGAACAGTCGCTTCACGCTGTACAGCGGTGCCAGCGCGTGATGGCGAGCGGCCAGTGCGGTCGCATCGGCGCGAACGTCGAACAGCTCGGCGATGAAATCTTCCACGTGCGGCGCCACCGCGACCAGGAGGTCCGAGTGCTCGCGCGCCGCCAGTGCGTCCGGAGTTGCCCGTCCGGCGAGCAACCGTGCAGCGAGATCAGGATCCGCCGCGCGCAGGTGCTCGAGAAACAGCGCGTCCAGCCGCAGCAGGCCGTCCCTGCGATACAGATCTCGGAAGGCGAGCCCGTGGGCGAGGTGCATCTCAGTTGAGGTGGCGGCGGTCATGGCTGCAAACGGCCGCACCGTGCGCGGCGCGGGGCCGAAAAAAGCGCCGAATTATAGCAGCCCCGGTTGCGGTAAACCCCGATTCCCCGCTGCTGGAGAAGCCAGCTCGCGCGCGTGGTTACTCGCCCGGCGCCGCCTGGTCAGCCAGGCGCTGAACGCAGTCGCGCACCAGTCGCGGGCCGCTGTAGACCAGTCCGGTGTAGAGCTGGACCAGGCTCGCGCCGGCGGCCAGCTTCTCTGCCGCATCTGCCGGGTGCATGATCCCGCCTACCCCGATGATGGGCAACTGGCCGCCGAGTTGCTGCGCCAGCTGCCGGACGATCTGCGTCGAGCGCGTCCGCAGCGGTGCGCCGCTCAGTCCGCCCGTCTCTTCGGCGTGGGGCAGGCCCTCGACGCCTTCACGCGACACCGTCGTGTTGGTCGCGATCACCGCATCGATGCGATGCGCACGCAGCAGCTGCGCGATGGACAGCACCTGCTCGGGCGTGAGGTCGGGCGCGATCTTCAGCGCCACCGGCACATACCGGCGGTGCTGATCCGCGAGATTCGACTGCTCGGCCTTGAGCGCCGCAAGCAGGCGGTCGAGCTCGTCGGTCTCCTGCAGCCGGCGCAGGTTCTTCGTGTTGGGTGAGGAGATGTTCACCGTGAGGTAGCTCGCCAGCGGGTACACCTTGCGCATGCAGGCGAGATAATCGGAGGCCGCGCGCTCGATCGGCGTGTCGAAGTTCTTGCCGATGTTGATGCCGAGGATGCCGCGGTGGCGCACGGACTGGACGTTGCGCACCAGGCGGTCCACGCCCATGTTGTTGAAGCCCATCCGGTTGATCACCGCCTGCGCCTGCGGGAGACGGAACATGCGAGGCGGCGGGTTGCCGGGCTGCGGTCGCGGCGTCACGGTTCCGACCTCGAGGAACCCGAAGCCCAGCCGCGCCAGGGCGTCGATGTGGGCGCCGTTCTTGTCCAGGCCTGCGGCCAGCCCGACGCGGTTGGGAAAGTCCAGGCCCATGACGCGCACCGGCGTGCGGCTGACGGCGGCGCGCCCCATCAAGGGCGCGACCGCATCGAGCAGGTGCAGCGTGACGCCGTGCGCGGTCTCGGGGTCGAGCCGGAACAGCAGCGGCCGTGCCAGCTCCCAGATCATTCCGGGTCCCGGAACTGCGGCTCCCGGCGTTCGAGATAGGCCTTCAGTCCCTCCACTGCATCGTCCTGCGCCAGCGCCTGCTGCAAATCGGGCAGCATGCGCGCGAACGCCGCCCGCTCTCCCTTCGCTCGTGCGAGGCGTGCCGACGCGAGGGTGGCGCGCACACCCACCGGCGACTGGCGCGCCACACTCTGCGCCAGGGCCAGGGCACGGTCGAGCTGCTGGCTATGCGGGACCACCTCCTGAACCAGGCCCCAGCGCAGCGCATCGGCAGCGGAGAACTCGTCACCGGTCAGCAGGATGCGCATGGCGTTGCCCCAGCCCAGCTCCTGCACCAGGCGCACGGTGGCGCCGCCGACGGGATAGATGCCGCGCTTGACCTCGATCTGGGCGAAGCGCGTGGAATCTGCCGCCACCCGCAGGTCGGCCGCCAGCAGCAGCTCGATGCCGATGGTCAGGCACCAGCCCTGCACCGCGATCACCACCGGCTTGCTGACCTGCGTCTCGCGCTGGAGCGGGTCAACCGCACCGTCCGGGAGCGGCGGCATGCGGCCGTCCCGGAAGAAGGGCAGCCATTGGGGCAGCTCGAGGCCACCGGTGAAGTGGTCGCCGTGGGCATGGACGAGGGCGCACCGCAGACGCGGGTTTCGGTCGTACTCGCCCAGGGCCACTCCGAGCTCGCCATACATGGCGAGGTCGAAGGCATTGCGCTTGCCCGGGCGGTTCAGGCCGAGGAGCACTACGTGGCCGCGTGCCTCGACCGTGACGCGTTCAAAACTCATTCAGAACCGCTCACCACGAAGACACGAACGAAAACCCGAACCAACTGGGGGAAACGGTCCGCGAGCCACCCGACGGTGTATCCCGGCGGATAGTGCGGCTGATGCGCTGCATCGACTCTGCCTTTCTTCGTGTCTTCGTGTCTCGTGGCGAGAGGTAGGTGGTGAGCTCAGATCGTACCAGGGGGCAGGTGCTGCCAGTGCCCGTTGATCAGGCCCTCGATGGGTCGGAAGTTGATCTTGTAGGCCATCTTGCGGCTCTGGGCGATCCAATAGCCCAGGTAGAGGTAGGGCAGCCGGAGACTGCGGCACAACTGCAGCTGCCAGAGCACATTGTAGGTGCCGAGGCTGCCGCCAGGGTACTCCGGATCGAAGAAAGTGTAGACCGACGACAGCCCGTCCTCGAGGCGGTCGATGATGCTCACCATCAGCAGTCGGCCCTCCTCGCGGAACTCCACCAGGCTGGAGTTGACGTTGCTCTGCAGCAGGAAGTGCCGGTACTGCTCGCGGCTGTCGTGGTCCATCCCGCCGCCCGAGTGGCGGGTTGACTGGTAGCGCAGATACAGCGCGTAGTGCTCGGGGTTGTAGCGCAGATCGAGCACCCGTGCGTCCAGGCGTGCATGCCGCTTCAACGCGCGGCGCTGCGAGCGGGTGGCCCGGAAGCCGGCGGTGAGGATGCGCACCGGGACGCAGGCCCGGCAGCTGTCGCAATAGGGGCGGTAGGTGAACGCACCGCTACGACGGAAACCGGCCCTGACCAGCTGGCTGTAGACCTGCGTATCGATCGCGTGGCTCGGCGTGGCGACCTGGGAGCGAGCCAGCTTGTCGGGCAGGTAGCTGCAGGGATAGGGCGCCGTCGCGTAGAACTGCAGTACCGAGAACGGGAGATCGTTGAGCTGGGTCACGGCCTCGTGTTCTTGAGCGCGTCGATCGGTGTCAAGCGCCAGGGCGCTGGAAGATCCGGATAGTTTACCAACTCTGCCAGCCGGCGCGCGAACTCGCTGCGGGCGATCTCCCGCGCCCCGAAGGAAGCGAGCAGCGGCGTGCGCATCTGGCAGTCGATGAGGCCGAACGCCCAGTGGTCGAGCTGCCGGACCAGGTGGGCCAGCGCTACCTTGGAGGCCTCGCTTACCCGCGAGAACATGGACTCACCGAAGAAGGCGCGGCCGATCGCCACACCGTAGAGCCCTCCGACCAGCCGGTCCTCCAGCCAGGTCTCCACCGAATGGGCTCGGCCCAGGCGGTGCAGCGCGCGGTAGGCCTGCTTCATCTCTGCGGTGATCCAGGTTCCCGGCTGTCCCGGTCGCGGCTGGCTGCAACCCTCGATGACCTGGTCGAAGGCGCGGTCGGCTGTCACCGTGAAGGCGCCCTTGCGCAGGGTCTTGGCGAGCGAGCGCGAGATTTTCAGCTCGCTCGGAAACAGCACCATCCGCGGGTCAGGGCTCCACCACAGGATCGGCTCGCCGGCGCTATACCAGGGAAAGATGCCGCGCCGGTAGGCGCGGGTCAGGCGCTCGGGAGACAGCTCCCCGCCGGCGGCCAGCAGGCCGTTGGGCCGGCGCAGTGCCTGCTCCAGTGGCGGGAAGTCGGCGTCGCCTTCGAGCCAGGGGATCAATGATGCGTGAGGCGTGAAGCGAGAGGCGTGAGGCGGGAAGCGTGAGGCGTGAGGCGTGAGGCGAGATCCGGCAGGCGGCCGATACACGGCACCCGCCCCGGACTGCAGGAAAGGGCGCTTGGCTTAGAGCTGCTGCGGCTGACGCCTCTCGCCTCACGCCTCACGCTTCTCAGAACCACTTGTCCGGGCTCTTGCTGATCAACCCACACGCCAGCCGCGCGCCGGAGTCGCCGGTGGGCTGGGTGCTCAGGTCGTCGGCCTTCTCGTGCACGATCACAGCCTTGCCGATGATGCTGTCGTCGCCGGTGCCGAGGCTGATGCCGGTCACCTCGGCGCGGTAGTTGGCCACACCACTGCTGTCTGCCTGCAGATTGCCGAGATCCCCGGCGTGGCGCGGGCTGCCGCCGGGACCACCGTGCGTCGCACCGCCCGGGTTGAAGTGCCCGCCTGCGCTGGAGGCGTCGGGCGCCGTGCAGTTGCCCTTCTCATGGACGTGGAATCCATGCAACCCGGGAGCGAGACCGGTGACCCTGGCCTCCACGACCACCACGCTGCCGTTCTGTGTGAAGCTGACCGTGCCGCCCACCTGGCTTCCCTGGGTCGGGGCCAGGGCCGCCGACGCGGCTGGCGAGCGCATGCTCATACTGGAGCAGGCGCTCAGGAGCGTGCTGGCCGCGAGCAAGAGAACGATTCTGATCATTTGGTATCCCCCCGGTGTGGCGCGCCGGTCGGCGTGGCGTTTGCGCCCGCGTCCCCGTGGTGCACATCGATGTGCAGGCGGGTCTTTTAGCATCCGCCTCCATCAGTGTCAAACCGCCCCGGCGCCACTTCCGTGACGCGTGCGGGGTTGGTATGCTCGCGGCAACGTCAACCCGCGGCCCCCCAGGATAACGTTGCCCGACCCCGCGAAACTGCCCTCTCCCCAGGAGCTGGAGCAGGCCTTCTCGCTGTTCAACGAAGCCTCAGCGCAGCTGGCTTCGGCCTATCAGGACTTGCAGGACCAGGTGGAACGCCTGACCACCGAGCTGGCGGTGGCCAATGGCGAGTTGCGCACGCAGTACGAGGAGAAGGAGGCGCTGTCGCGCCGCCTGGCGCTGCTGCTGGATGCGTTGCCTGGCGGTGTGGTTGTGCTGGACCCCAGCGGACGCGTGCTGGAAGCCAATCCGGCCGCCCTGGAGCTGCTGGGCGCCGACAGCGTGGGGCGGGCGTGGAGCGAGGTCGAGACGGGGCGCCTCGCGGCCACCGCGACGCCCCAGGAATGGCAGCTGCGCGATGCGGTCGGCCACCCGCAGGCCCGCTGGGTGAGCATCGGCGCAAGCCCGCTCGATCCCGCTGGCGGGCGCATCCTGCTGGTGTCCGAGATCACCGAAGCCCGCCGCCTGCGCGAGCAGCTCGAGCGGCACAAGCGGCTGTCGGCGATGGGGGAGATGGCCGCGGGGCTGGCGCATCAGCTGCGCACGCCGCTCGCCACGGCTCTGCTCTATGCCGGCAACCTCGCGCGCCCGGCGTTGGCCGAGGCCGACCGCTTGCGCTTTGCGGAGAAGGCGCAGACCCGGCTGCGCGATCTCGAACGCATGATCCAGGACATGCTCACCTTCGTGCGCGGCGTGCCGGCGGCGCGCGACCTGATCGAGCTGCCGGAGCTGCTGCACGAGCTGGCGCAGGTGATCGAGCCACAGATGGCCAGCTGCGGCGTGCGCCTCGACCTGCGCGCGGACTGCGGCCGGGCGACTCTGTCCGGCCACCGCAAGGCCCTGGCGGGTGCGTTCATCAATCTGCTGGAAAATGCCCTGCAGGCCTGTGCGCCCGGCGGGAAGGTGCGGCTGGAGGCAGGCACCGAAGCAGGTATGGCCTGGGTGTGCGTCGTCGACAGCGGGCGCGGCATGCCGGCGGACGTGCAGGAACGGCTGTTCGAGCCGTTCTTCACCACGCGCTCGGAGGGCACCGGACTGGGGCTGGCAATCGTGCGCAGCGTCGTCGCCGCGCACGGCGGAGAGGTGCGAGTCGAGTCGGCGCCAGGACGCGGCGCGGCGTTCACAGTGAGCCTGCCGCTGGCGGGTACGGGGGAGATCGCAAAATGAAGCCGTTGCCGGTCCTGATTGTGGAGGACGACGCCAGCCTGCGCGAGGCGCTCACCGACACGCTGGAGTTGTCGGGCTACCAGGTCCTCGAAGCTGCCGATGGTGCAGCCGCGCTGCAGCTGCTGGAACAGCGGCGCGTGGGACTGGTGGTGAGCGACGTGCAGATGCAGCCGATGGACGGCGAGCAGCTCCTGCGGGAGATCAAGCGCCGCTGGCCGGGATTGCCGGTGCTGCTCATGACCGCCTACGGCATGATCGAGCGCGCGGTCGAGGCGATGCGAGCGGGAGCGTGCAACTACCTGCCTAAGCCGTTCGAACCCGAGGCGCTGGTGGCGGAGGTGGCGCGATGGATGCTGCCGGCTGCGGCCGCGACCGAAGACGACGTGATCGCACGGGACCCGGCCTCGCAGCGCCTGCTCGAGCTCGCGTTACGCGTTGCGGCCTCGGAGGCCACCGTGCTCATTTCCGGCGAGAGCGGCGTGGGCAAGGAGGTGGTCGCGCGCTTCGTCCACCGGCACTCGGCCCGCGCCGGCGGGCCGTTCGTCGCAATCAACTGTGCCGCCATCCCCGAGAACCTGCTCGAAGCCACGCTCTTCGGATACGAGAAAGGAGCTTTCACCGGTGCGTCGGCCCCGCACGCCGGCAAGTTCGAGCAGGCCCAGGGCGGCACTTTGCTGCTGGACGAGATCTCCGAGATGCCGCTGGCGCTGCAGGCCAAGCTCCTGCGCGTGCTGCAGGAGCGCGAGGTGGAGCGTGTCGGAGGCAGGAAGCCCATCGCGCTGGATGTGCGCATTCTCGCGACCTCGAACCGCGAGCTGCAGGCCGAGGTGCAGGCAGGACGCTTCCGCGAAGACCTCTACTACCGGCTGAACGTGTTTCCGCTGCACGTGCCGCCCCTGAGCAGCCGCCCGCTCGATATCATTCCTCTGGCGCAGCGGGTGCTGCAGCGCGCTGGCCAGGGCCGTGCACTGACCCTGTCTCCTTCCGCAGAGGCCGGTTTGACGGCCTATGGCTGGCGGGGTAACATCCGGGAGCTTGAGAATGTGATGCAGCGCGCGGTGATTCTCGCTCCAGGTGCGGTCATCGAACTCGAGCACCTGTGGCTGCCCGGGATAAGCGCAACCCCGCAGGCAGCGGCGGGTGGCCCGGCAGAGCCGGCAAGAACTGCCGGGGCGGGAAGCTCACCAGGGAAGACGTATCCGGGCGACCTGAAGTCCATGGAGCGAGCGCATATCCTGGAGACGCTGGCGGCTGTGAACGGTGTGCGCAAAGCGGCCGCAGAGCGGCTGGGGATGAGCGAGCGTACGCTGCGCTACAAGCTCGCGCAGTACCGGCTGGAAGCCGCGGGCGGCAAGCCGGAGCGGGGCTGAGGCAATGGCATGGGAGTTGCAGCGTGACCCGAGCGTAATGCATCCGTTCTCGGACTGACCCAGGTGAATACTCAGGGCATCGACCAACTGCTGCAGGAGCTCAACAGCCTGTCCGCGCGCGCCGCGGGACAGCAGGAGCCCGCATCGGCGGAAGGTCTGCCCGAGTTCGGCGCAGCGCTCAAAGCGGCGCTGGAGCAGGCGAACAATGCACAGCAGGAGGCCCTCCACCTGCAACGCGAGTTCGACCTCAACGCCCCCGACGTCAACCTGCACGAAGTCATGGTTTCCCTGCAGAAGGCGAGCCTGTCGTTCCAGACCATGGTTCAGGTGCGCAACCGGCTGGTTTCCGCCTACCAGGAAATCATGAACATGCAGGTGTGAAGGGCTCTTCCAGCCGGCATGCATCGCGACTCCGCTCCGCCTAGGACGATGCCCGCCGCCTACCATCGGCAGCATTGATGGCCCAGGCACCCGGCCAAGGCATAGGCGCCCTCGCACGGGGCTTCGGCTCCCTCGGCAACACCCAGAAACTCGGTCTGGTCGCGGCTCTCGCCGCCGCCATCGCGTTGGTGGCGGTGGCCTTCCTGTGGGCGCGCACGGCCGAGTATCGCGTTCTCTACTCCAACCTGTCCGATCGCGACGGCGGCGAGGTGATCGCAGCGCTCGCCCAGCAGAACGTCCCCTATCGCGTGGCCGAGGGCGGCAGCGTGATCCTGGTGCCGGCAGGCCAAGTCTACGAGCTGCGCCTGAAGCTCGCGGCGCAGGGCCTGCCGAGGGGCGGTGCGGTCGGGTTCGAGCTGATGGACGCGCAGAAGTTCGGCATCAGCCAGTTCGCGGAGCAGGTCAACTATCAGCGCGCGCTGGCGGGGGAGCTGTCGCGCACGGTCGAGTCGATGGCTGCAGTGCAGGGTGCGCGCGTGCATCTGGCGATCCCGCGACCCACGGTGTTCGTGCGCGAGCAGCAGCACCCGAGCGCTTCAGTCCTGGTGAGCCTGTATCCCGGTCGCCTGCTGGATGCCGGACAGGTCAACGCCATCCAGCATCTGGTCGCCAGCGGCGTCCCGCAGCTGGAGGCGCGCAACGTCACCGTCGTGGACCAGGCCGGCAACCTGCTTTCCGGGACTGCCGCGGCGACGCCGAGCATGAGCGGCCTGGATGCCTCGCAGCTCAAATACCTGCACGCGGTCGAGTCGAGCTATGCCGCCCGCATCGAGAACATCCTGAAACCGATCGTGGGTCCCGACAACGTGCGCGCGCAGGTGACCGCCGCGTTGGATTTCAGTCAGGTCGAGCAGACCTCCGAAACGTTCAAGCCGAACCCCGCGCCTCAGGAGGCGGCCATTCGCAGCCAGCAGACGGTGGAGACCGTTACCGTCAACCCGCAGGGCCCGACCGGCGTGCCCGGTGCGCTGTCGAACCAGCCCCCCGGGGCGGCCACCGCGCCGCTGACCGCACCCCCCGCCGCCCAAACGCAGCAGCAGGCAACGAACCAGCCGCCGGCGAACACGCACCGCGAGAACATCGTCAACTACGAAGTGGACAAGACGATCCGGCATACCAGGGGTGAGGTGGGAGCGGTTAAGCGACTGTCTGCGGCGGTGGTGGTGAACTACCGGCGCGGGCCGGACAGCGACGGCAAGCCGACCTACACGGCGCTCAGCGAACAGGAGGTTGCCCAGATCACTGCGCTGGCGCGCGAGGCGATAGGCTTCAGTCAGGAGCGCGGCGACACGCTCAATGTGGTCAACGCTCCCTTCAGCGGGGAGGCGGTGATCGCCGGCGTGGAGGCGCCGAACGAATGGGCCGACGCCGTTCGCCGACTGACCTCGCCGTCGGGCGTGGGCAGCCTGGTGATGTACGGGGTGGCCGGGATCGCCCTGCTGGTCGCCCTGGTGCTCGTGCGCTCCGCGGCCCGCGATCTGACGCGCGCCGGACAGCGCGCCGGGCCGGGTGGAGCGGGCGGGCCGATCGAGCCACAGCTCGCTGGCGCGGGGGCCTACGGCGCGGCGCCTGAGCCGGGCTATGAAGCCGACCTGCGCGCCGTCAAGGATCTGGCCCGGCAGGAGCCACGCGTGGTCGCCAACGTGGTGAAGGACTGGGTGGGGCAGTAGTGAGCCAGGAAGGCATCCAGCGCAGCGCCATCTTGCTGATGTCGCTGGGCGAAGAGGAAGCGGTCGAGGTGTTCAAGTTCCTCGGCCCGCGGGAGGTGCAGAAGCTCGGCCCCGCCATGGCCACGCTGTCGAACGTGACGCGCGAGCAGGTTGCCAAGGTGCTGCGCGAGTTCCGCAAAGAAGCCGAGCAGCACACTACCATCGGCATCGCCTCGGACCAGTACGTGCGCGCGGTGCTGACGCGGGCTCTCGGCAGCGACAGGGCTTCTGCCCTGCTCGACCGCATCCTGCAGGGTCCGGAGCAGGGTGGCATCGAGAGCCTGAAATGGATGGACGCCGGTTCCGTGGCGGAACTGATCAAAGGTGAGCATCCCCAGATCATCGCCACCATCCTGGTCCACCTGGATCCCGACCACGCCAGCCAGATCCTCGCGCACGTCCCCGAGCGCGTGCGCAACGACGTCGTGATGCGGATCGCGACGCTGGAAGGCGTCCAGCCGGCTGCACTGCGGGACCTGAACGAGGTGCTCGCGCAGCTTCTGTCGGGCACCGACAAGGTGAAGAAGAGCACCAGGGGCGGGGTGGATGCGGCGGCAGACATCCTTAACCATCTGGGCGGGACGCTCGAGGCGTCGGTGAGTGCTCATCTGCGCGAGATGGATCCCGAGCTCGCCCAGAAGATACAGGACAAGATGTTCGTGTTCGAGAACCTGCTCGATCTGGACGATCGTGCCATCCAGCTGTTGCTGCGCGAGATCCAGTCCGAGACGCTGGTGGTGGCGCTGAAGGGCACCAGCGAGCAACTGCAGGACAAGATCTTCAAGAACATGTCCCAGCGTGCCGCGGAAATGCTGCGCGACGACCTGGAGGCAAAGGGACCGGTGCGGCTGTCGGAAGTGGAGACCGAGCAGCGCGAGATCCTGCGCATCGTGCGGCGCCTGGCGGAGGAGGGGCAGATCGCCATGGGCGGCAAAGGCGAGGAAGGCCTTGTCCAGTAAGATCATCCCGAAAGAGGCGCTGTCCGGCGTGCGCAAGCTGGACCTCACCGATCTGGTCACCGGCGCGAAAGCCTCGGCGTCGGCCGAGACGACGGTGAACGCAGCAGAGCTCGCGCGCGTGCGCGACCACGCTTATCGCGAGGGCCTGGAGGCCGGTCGGCGGGAGGCGCAGACCGCGCTCGAAGCCGAACGCGCCGAGCTGAAGGCGCTGCTTGCGGGCATGAACGAGCTGTTGCAGGACTTCGAGCAGACGCTGGCTGGGGACGTGCTTTCCATGGCGCTCGAGCTGGCGAAGCAAATCGTGCGTGCGACGCTGCGGGTGAAGCCGGATCTGGTGCTGGCGGTGGTACGGGAAGCCGTCGCCAGTCTCCCGGGACTGTCGGAGCAGACCGTGCTGCTGCTCAACCCGGCCGACGCATCCCTGGTGCGCAAGGGCCTCGAGGACGATCCATCGCTCGGCACGCTGCCCTGGAAGATCGTCGAAGACCCGCAGGTCGAGCGCGGCGGCTGCCGTTTGGAGACGCCGACCACCGAGGTAGACGGCGCCCTGGAGACGCGCTGGCGGCGCGTGGTGGCTTCGCTCGGCCGCGACGATTCCTGGATCGACATCACGATCTGAGGCAACCTTGAAGCGCATAGGCGCGGAGTCGCAGAGTCTGCGCGGAGAAGATCCAAGGCTTCTCTTGGGCCGGCCAACAGGCGTCTCGTCCCACAGTTGCGGCCCGGGATTTCCGCGACGCGCTCGTAGCATGCGCAACCGCAAACATCAGTCGTCTTCTCTGCGCCTCTGCGGTACCGGAGTAGTGCAGTAATGAGCCGCCTGAGACGCTGGCAGAAGTACTTCGAAGACTCCCGCACCGCAGTGCGGGGGAGCCAGCCCTTCACCGTGAGCGGCCGCCTCACGCGCGTGGCCGGGTTGGTGATGGAGGCGGTGGGACTCAAGCTGCCGGTAGGCAACAGCTGCTTCGTGCTCACGCCCGGCGGTCAGCGCGTGGATGCAGAAGTGGTCGGGTTCTCCGGCGACCGCCTGTTCCTCATGCCTTCGACCGACATCTACGGGCTGAAGCCCGGTGCCCTAGTCATCCCGGTCGACCCGGCCGTCACCCGCGTGCCGCGCCTGGGAGAAGACTTCGTGCCGCGCCGGCGGGCCGAGGATCGGGCCAGGCAGGTGGCGGTCGGGCAGGCGCTGCTGGGGAGGGTAGTCGACGGCGCCGGTCGCGCGCTGGACGACCGCGGTGCGCTCGCGCTGGACCGTTACGTGCCCCTGCACAGCCGGCCGTTCAATCCGCTCGATCGCACCCCCATCCGCACCGTGCTGGACGTGGGGGTGCGGGCCATCAACTCCCTGCTTACGGTCGGGCGGGGCCAGCGTCTCGGGCTGTTCGCGGGCAGCGGTGTGGGCAAGAGCGTGCTGCTCGGCATGATGGCCCGCTACACTAGCGCGGACCTCGTTGTGGTCGGGTTGATCGGCGAGCGCGGCCGTGAGGTGCGCGAGTTTGTAGAGACCATTCTCGGGAAGGACGGGTTGGCGCGCTCGGTCGTGGTGGCGGCCCCCGCGGACAGCCCTCCGCTCATGCGTCTGCACGGGGCATCGTATGCCACCGCCATCGCCGAGTACTTCCGCGACCAGGGCAAGCATGTGCTGCTGATCATGGACTCGCTGACGCGCTTCGCTACGGCCCAGCGCGAGATCAGCCTTGCCATCGGCGAGCCGCCCGCCACCAAAGGCTACACGCCTTCGGTATTCGCCAAGCTGCCGCAACTGGTCGAGCGCGCCGGCAACGGCCCTGAGACGCGCGGGTCCATCACGGCTTTCTACACCGTGCTCACCGAGGGCGACGACCTGCAAGACCCGATCGCCGATGCCGCACGCGCCATCCTGGACGGTCACATCGTGCTCACACGAGACCTCGCCGACCAGGGGCATTACCCGGCCATCGACATCGAAGCCTCCATCAGCCGTGCGATGACGGAGCTGCTGCCGCCTGCGGAGCTCGAGCTGGCGCGCCGCTTCAAGCAGCTGTTCTCGGCGTACCGGCGCTCGCGCGATCTGATCGCGGTCGGGGCCTATGTGCGCGGCGCGGATCCGGTACTGGACCGCGCGGTGGCCCTCTATCCCCAGCTCACTGCATTCCTGCAGCAGGACCTGCAGGAGCGTGCCGATGTGGCGGGCTGCCGCGCCCGTCTGCGGGAGTTGCTCGACTGATGGCCGCGCATTTCCGCCTGCAGGCTGTGCTCGACCTGGCTGGCCGCAGGCTCGACGCGGCGACCGTGGAGCTGCAGAAGCTGCGAGCCCGATTGCAGCAGGCACAGGAAAAGCTCGAGCAGTTGCACGGCTACCGCGCCGAGTATCAAACGGCGCTGGCTGCCGCGCTGGCCGAGGGTCTGGAGGCCGATCGGCTGCGCGACTTCCAGGCGTTTCTCGCCAAGCTCGCCCGCGCCATCGAGGCACAGGGCGCCGAGGTCCAGCGCTGCCGTCGGGCCTGGGAGGAAGAGCACCAGCGGTGGCTGCAGCTGCGCAGCCGCGAGCAGGCGCTGCAGGTGCTGCGTACGCGCCATGAGCATGCCGAGTCGCAACGCGACGCACGCGTAGAACAGAAGCAGCAGGACGAGTTTGCCCGCAGGCGCGGGCACGACGAGCCGGCCTAGCACGACGGCGAAGGCTACAGCAGGCTTCCGCGGACGCTCCTGCCGCAGACCGCGTGGCACGCGGATTGCAGGATAACCCTCACCAGACCCTCCGCCGCTCTGCGATGCCTGCTCCCATCCCTATACTTGCCGCACCTGTGATCGACCCCGCTGCGAGCGGCGCGCTTCCCGGAGTGCCCGCTGCCGACGCGGGTGAAGTTTCTTTCGAGGCAGTCCTGGCAGCGCAGCTTGCGGGATTGGCTGGGTTCGATGGACCGCCGGCGGTGATTCTTACGGCGGCCCAGGACTCGCCGCAGCCCGGCGACGCTACGGCGAAGTCACCTCAGGAACTGGACCCGGCAGCCCCGACGCTCGATGCGTCGGGAGCCACGCCTGCGCCGGTCCAGGTTCCAGTCCAACTGCCGGCGCTGCCGATGTTGGCCGTGGCGCAGCCGGTTGACGACCAAGCCCTGCCCGTTTCGGAGTCTGACCGCGGCATCCGCTCGGCCCCCGCCCCCCTCGATGTTGCTGCCCAGGCTTCTGGGCCAGGCCCGACCCCGCAGCTGCCGGAAGCGGCAAGAATTGCCGTGCCGCCCGCCGATCCGGCCTTAGGCCAGCCCGCGCAGCCGCCGCCGGTTGAGCCGTCGGCCGGGGACCCGGCGTCAGCCGCCCAGCCTTCGCCCACGCAGCAGCAGGAAGCCGAAGTGCCTGTCATACTGGTTGCGCTGGGCACCGAGCGGGCCGAGAACGCTAGGGCCCCGGCCCAACCCGTGCGCCTCGATGTCGCCGCACCGGTGACCAGCCGCGACTTCGGCCAGGAAGTGGGAAACCGAATCGTGTGGATGGCTACCCAGAACCGCCAGGTTGCCGAGTTGCGGATCGATCCGCCGCAGCTCGGACCGGTCGAAGTGCGCTTGTCGATCTCCAACGACCAAGCCAACCTGTCGTTCCACTCGCCCCACGCGACGGTGCGCGACGCGTTGCAGGCCAGCCTGCCGCGCCTGCAGGACATGCTGCAGGGGGTGGGCATCACTCTCGGTCAGGTATCTGTCGGTGCCGAAGGCTTCGGTCAGGGTGGCCTGGGCCAAGGCTTCGAACAGGGTTGGTTTGGCGGGCCCGAGCAACCCCTGGTACGCCACGCCTCCGCAATAGCGGACCATCAGGGAGGGCTGGCACCTGCTGCCATCCTGCCGCCGCGCGCGGGCGTGGGCGTGATCGATGTGTATGCCTGAGCGGTCCTTGCCTCCTCTCTAGAAAGCACCTAAACTGCCGTTGCAAGGGCATTGTTTTTCCATTGGTTTGAGTCTCGTCGGGCTCAGATTCCGGCGACTCAGGCCGTAATTAGGCGGTGAGACGGCTGCTGCATCCCTTCGCAGCAGGCGGGCAACCACACTGACAGGAAAAGCAAATGTCCAAAAGCGAAATCCAGGCGGAAGCGACAGGGGCGGCTAGTGGCAAGAAGAAGAACTTGCTTCTCATCATCGTCGGTGCGGTCGTCGTGCTCGCCGCAGCCGGCGGCGGCGCGTGGGTTTTCCTGGGCTCGGGCAAGAAAACCGAGCATGCGGCGGAGGCTAAAGTCGCCCTCCAGGCGCCGCCTACCTTCGTCACCCTGGACCCCTTCGTCGTGAACCTCGCCGGTGAAGTGCAGCATTACCTGCAGGTGGGGATCGATCTGAAGATCGCAGGCGAGGATGTGAAGGATCAGATCAAGGCCCACTTGCCAGAGATCCGCAACGGCGTGCTGCTGCTTCTGTCCAGCAAAGAGGTAGACGAGCTGTCCACGCTGGAAGGCAAGAACCGTCTGCGTGCCGAGATCCGGGAGGCGGTCAACAAGCCGCTGGGTATCGACACGCCTGCGCCGAAGCCGGTGGCGATGGAAGCCGAGGCGCAGGGCAGCGGCGCGGCCCATGCGTCCGACAGCGGCCCTGCGCAGACACGCTCCACCCATGAGCCGGCGGAAGGGGTTCTGGAGGTGTTGTTGACCTCCTTCGTGATTCAATGATGCACGTCGCGCGCGCAGCGGTCTGCTGAATGGCAGAAGATATCCTCTCCCAAGAAGAAGTCGACGCGCTGCTGCGCGGCGTGAGCGCGGATGCGGAGGAGGGTGCCCGGCCGCCTGCTGCGGGCGGCGTGCAGCCCTACGACATCGGCCGGCAGGAGCGGTTGGTGCGCGGGCGCATGCCCACGCTGGAGCTGATCCATGAGCGCTTTGCCCGCGGGCTTCGCAGTGGGCTGACTAATCTCACCCGTCGCAGCGCCGAGATCTCCGTGGCGCCGGTGCGGGTAGTCAAGTACAGCGAGTTCCTGCGCAACCTCGCCATCCCGACCAGTCTCAACCTGATGCAGGTCAAACCGCTGCGCGGCACCGGCCTCATGGTGTTCGAACCCAACCTCGTGTTCCAAGTGGTCGACACGCTGTTCGGGGGGCCGGGCAAGCTCACCGCGCGCATGGAGGGGCGCGAGCTCACGCCTACGGAGACGCGGATCGTCATGCGCATGCTCAGCCTGGCGTTCGAGGCTTACCAGAAGGCGTGGCAGCCGGTCTACCCGGTGACGCTGGAGCAGGTGCGCTCGGAAACCAGCGTGCAGTTCGCCAACATCGCCACACCCAGCGAGATCGTGGTGGTGGCCACGCTCAGCGTGGACCTGGGCGGGGGCAGCGGCGATTTTCACGTCTGCCTCCCCTATGCTATGCTCGAGCCGATCCGCAGCGTCATATACAGCAGCGTGCAGGCGGATCGTGGCGAGGCGGACAGCCGTTGGCTCTCGCTCCTCTCGGCGCAGGTGTACCGCTCGGAGGTGGAGCTGGTGGCCAACCTGGCGCACGCGACCGTGAGCATCGGGCAGCTCATGGCGCTCCAGCCGGGCGACGTGGTCGCGTTGGACCTTCCGGATCGGGTCGTCGCGGAAGTCGACGGTGTTTCCGTGGTGGAATGCCGCTACGGCGTGGTGAACGGACAGTACGCGCTGAAAGTGGAGCGGGTGTTGAGCGGGGAGCAGGATGGCGGACAGTGACCTGAAGGGCGACATCAGCGCCGACCAGTGGGCTTCCGCAACGGCAGACCAGGGTCCGGCTGCCGGCGGCGCCAGACTGCAGCCCAAGGTGTTCTCCGAACTCACCAGCGAGCCTGCCGCGGGCGGGGCGCCCGGGCGGATCGACATGATCCTCGACATCCCGGTTCAGCTCACGGTGGAGCTGGGACGCACGAAGATTCCCATCCGTAACTTACTCCAGTTGGCGCAGGGCTCGGTCGTCGAACTGGACCGGCTGGCCGGCGAGCCGATGGATGTGCTGGTCAACGGCTGCCTCATCGCCCAGGGCGAGGTGGTCGTGGTCAACGACAAGTTCGGCATCCGGCTCACCGACGTCATCGCGCCCGACGAGCGACTGCGCCGCCTGAATCGATGAGCGGCGCTGCGCAAGCGCCTGTCGCTTGCCGGGCGGCCCTCTGCCACGCCCTCCTGGGTGTGGCCACGCTGGCACAGGCGGCCGATAGCGCCGCGCCGCCGGCGGTCGGCGCTCCTGTATCTCTTCTGAGCCTGCTGCAGGTTCTGCTCGCATTGCTCGTGGTACTCGGCGCGATCGGCCTGTTCGCCTGGCTGATGCGCCGCTTCGTACCCGGCCAGGCCGGTGCGGGCGGACTGCTCAGAGTGGTAGGCGGCGTGATGGTCGGACCAAAGGAGCGCCTGGTGGTGGTCGAGGTCGGCGACACCTGGCTGCTGCTCGGGGTGGCGGCGAGCGCCGTCACGCTGGTGCACAGCATGCCGAAACCGCCGCGGGCGCCCGAGGCGCAACCCAGCCAACCTGGCGCATTCCAGCGGCTGCTCGGTCAGGCATTGGGGCGGGCGCGTCCGGAGCGCTGAGATGCGAGTGCGTCCGCTGGTCAGTCTGCTGCTCCTGCTCGCAGCCTCGGCTGTGTCAGAGCAGGCGCTGGCCCAGGCCGCGCTGCCGGCGGTGACGGCGACGCCGGCGCCCGGCGGCGGCCAGACCTTCTCCCTGACTATCCAGACGCTGCTGTTCCTCACGTCGCTCACGTTCCTGCCGGCGATCCTGTTGATGATGACTTCGTTCACGCGCATCATCATCGTGCTGTCGCTCCTGCGCCAGGCGCTCGGCACCGTGCAGGCTCCGCCCAATCAGGTACTCATCGGCTTGTCGCTGTTCCTCACCTTTTTCGTCATGGCGCCGGTGTTCGATCAGATGTACCGGGAAGCCTACGTACCCTTCTCGGAGCAGCGCCTGGGCTTCAACGATGCCCTCGAGCGCGCCTCGCAGCCGCTGAAGGGCTTCATGCTGCGCCAGACCCGGCAGTCGGACTTGGCGCTGTTCGCCGAGATCGCCAAGGAGCCGCCACTGCAGGGCCCCGATCAGGTGCCCATGAAGATCCTGGTGCCGGCCTATGTCATCAGCGAGCTCAAGACCGCGTTCCAGATCGGCTTCGTCGTGTTCATCCCGTTTCTCATCATCGATCTGGTCGTCTCCAGTGTGCTCATGTCCATGGGCATGATGATGCTCTCGCCGGTGATCATCTCGTTGCCCTTCAAGCTCATGCTGTTCGTGCTGGTGGATGGATGGAATCTGCTGGTGGGCTCGCTGGTGCAGAGCTTTTATGTGTGAGGCGTGAGGCGTGAGGCGTGAGGAGCCAGACAAACGGCGCGTCAGTGAGTTAGGGGCGCGGCGCAGGCACGAATGCGGCACGGCATGCCGCACCGCGGGCTGCGCTGCACGCCTGCGGCCTTGCCCCTCACTCCTCACGCCTCACTCCTCACGGCGCCAGCCATGACTCCCGAGCTGGTGATCAACCTCGTGCAGCAGGCTCTGGAGGTCACCGTGCTGCTGGCGGCGCCGCTGCTGCTGGCGGCGCTCGCCACCGGCCTGCTGGTGAGCGTGTTCCAGGCCGCAACCCAGATCAACGAGATGACGCTGTCCTTCATCCCGAAGCTCCTGGCGATCTTCGCCGCCGCCGTCCTGGCCGGTCCGTGGATGCTGAGCCTGCTGGTGGACTTCACTCGGCGCCTGTTCTCCGCCATACCGGGGATGATCGGCTGAGCCGCCGGGCCGGCGCGTGATCAGCATTACTTCCCAGCAGTGGTACGCATGGATCGCGGCATTCTTCTGGCCCTTCCTGCGCGTGCTCGGCGTGATCATCGCCGAGCCGGTGCTGGGCAATTGTTCGGTGCCGGTTTCGGTCAAGGTCGGGTTCGCGCTTCTCGTCACGCTGGTGATCGCGCCGATCCTGCCGCCGATGCCGGCGGTGGATCCCGCTTCGGCTGCGGGCGTGCTGGTCGGCATCCAGCAGCTGCTGATCGGGCTGGCGATGGGCTTCACCATCCGCGTCGCGCTGACCGCAGCGGAGATGGCTGGCCAGCTCGCCGGCCTGCAGATGGGCCTGGGGTTCGCGGTGTTCTTCGACCCCCAGAGCAGTGCACAGACTGCAGTCGTCGGACAGTTCGTGGGATTATTCGCGATCCTCATCTTCCTCTCCGCCAACGGCCACGCACTGGTGCTCACAGCCCTCGCCGAGAGCTTTACCGCGCTTCCGGTGTCGGTGGCGCCGCTGCACCCCCTGGGCTTTCGCGTCCTGGTGGACTGGGGCGCGGTCATCTTCTACGCCGGGCTCCTCATCGCGCTGCCGGTGATCGCGGCGCTGCTCATTGCTAACATCGCCGTGGGGATCATGACGCGGGCCGCGCCGCAGCTGAATCTGTTCGCCGTCGGTTTCCCGATCACGCTGATGACCGGCTTCGTCGCGCTGTATCTGGCGGTTCCCTATATGGGTCCGGCGCTGGCGCAGCTCTTCGAGCAAGCCGTTGTGACCATGGGCCGGATAGTCGAGGCCCTGGGCTCGCGCTGAGCGCGGCACAGGCAACCGTGCGATGAGTGTCGCCCACGGCCCGCAGGAACCGTCGGTGTGGGTCCGCCGATTCGCCGGCCTGATCGTGCCCGGCGGGCGTGTGCTCGATATGGCGTGCGGGCGCGGGAGGCACAGCCGCTACCTTGCAGGATTGGGCCTGCACGTGGAGGCGGTGGATCGGGACGCCGAGGCGCTCGCGGCGCTCAGCGGCGTTCCCCGCGTGCGTGCGACACTGGCCGACATCGAAGGGGGACCATGGCCTTATGCCGGAGAGAGCTTCGACGGTATCGTGGTGACGAACTACCTGCACCGACCCCTCCTGTCGGTGCTGCGCGACAGTCTCCTGCAAAGCGGCGTGCTGATCTACGAGACGTTCGCCGCCGGGAACGAACGCTACGGCCGGCCGTCGAACCCAGAGTTCCTACTCCAGCCGGGCGAGCTGTTGGACGTCTGCCGAGGGCTGCATGTGATCGCCTACGAGGACCTGTACCTCAAGGTGCCGAAGCCGGCGATGGTGCAGCGGATCTGCGCCGTGAAAGGCGATGTCTGCAGGGCGGCCAGCTGGTCTCAAGGGGCCGGCAGGATGGGTTAAAATCATCGGCTAATTTCTTGGTTCCGGAGGCGGCTCCCACGGCGCGGGCCCGCCCGACCCAACCACCCGAGGGGGAGACAGCAATGCTCAGAGGCAGCCTGGTAGCCATCGTCTCGCCGATGCACGAGGATGGAAGCCTCGATCTGGACGCGTTCCGGCGGCTGATCGACTGGCACATCGCCGAGGGGACCGAGGGCATCGTCGTGGTCGGCACCACCGGCGAGTCGCCGACCGTCGACTTCGAAGAGCACACCCTGCTGATCAGGACGGCGATCGAGCAGTCGGCCGGGCGAGTGCCCATCATCGCCGGCACCGGTGCGAACTCCACACGCGAGGCCATCGAGCTGCAAGCCTTCGCCAAGAAGGCCGGCGCCGATCAGTGCCTGTCGGTCGTGCCCTACTACAACATGCCGACCCAGGAGGGCCTGTACCGGCACTTCAAGGCAGTGGCCGAGGCGGTGGACATTCCGATGATCCTCTACAACGTCCCCGGCCGTACCGTCGCCGATCTGCACAACGATACGACGTTGCGCCTCGCGCAGGTGCCGAACATCATCGGTATCAAGGACGCAACCGCCAACCTCGAGCGCGGCGCAGATCTCATCCGCCGTGCGCCCAAAGGGTTCGCCATCTACAGCGGCGATGACGCCACCGCGCTGGCGCTGACGCTGATGGGAGGCGATGGCGTGATCTCCGTGACGGCCAACGTTGCGCCGCGACTGATGCACGAGATGTGCGCGGCTGCATTCTCCGGGGATCTCGGCCGCGCGCGCAGCGCGAACAACCGGCTCCTGGGCCTGCACCGTCACCTCTTCGTCGAAGCCAACCCGATCCCGGTGAAGTGGGTGCTGCAGCAGATGGGGTTGATCCGTGGCGGGATCCGGCTGCCGTTGACCCCGCTGTCCTCCTCCTTCCACGATCTGCTGCGCGGCGCGATGGAGCAGGCGGGGCTGACCGCCGCGCAGCGCCAGCCAGCCTAGCCGCTGGGGAGCCTGTGGCGGCACACATCTGTTGACAAGGGTTGTATGAAGCGCAGACTCACTCTCCTTGCATTCGCTGGAGTCGCGGCACTGGCCGCCGGTTGCGGCGGGTCCCTCGTGGAAAGCAAGAAAGTCGACTACAAATCGGCGACAAAGACCCGCCCGCTCGAGGTGCCGCCCGATATCGCGGCACCTGCGACCAGCGACCGCTATGCCCTGCCAGACGCCCCGGCCCGGGCCACTGCGACCTACTCGGAGTACGCCCAGGACCGCCCCGCCAGCAGCCAGCTGCAGGGGGTGCTGCCGAAGGTGGGCGGGGCGCACGTGGAGCGCGCGGGAACGCAGCGCTGGCTGGTAGTCGACCAGCCCGCCGATGCAGTCTGGCCCGTCCTGCGCGAGTTCTGGCAGGAGATGGGCTTCATCGTCGCAACCGATAACCCGCAGATCGGTGTCATGGAGACGGACTGGGCGGAGAACCGGGCCAAGATCCCCCAGAGCATGCTGCGCAACGCCATCGGCAAGGTCTTCGAGCAGGCTTACTCGGCGCCCGAGCGCGACCGGTTCCGCACACGCATCGAGCGCGGTGCGGACGGGAAGACCACCGAGGTCTATGTCAGCCACCAGGGTGCCTACGAGATGTACGTGGCGGACGCGAACCTGCGCCAGACCGGCCGCACGGTCTGGCAGCCGCGGCCAGCAGACCCGGATCTGGAAGCGGAGATGCTCAGGCGCCTGATGGTCAAGCTGGGCACCAGCCCGGAGGTGGCAGCCGCCGAGGTCCGGGCAGCACAGCTGGAGCCGCGCGCCGCATTGAGCAAGGTCGACGGACAGCCCGTGCTGACCTTGAAGGACGACTTCGATCGCGGCTGGCGTCGCGTCGGCCTGTCGCTGGACCGCCTCGGCTTCGCAGTGCAGGACCGCGATCGCGCGGACGGGCTCTACTACGTTCGCTACCTGAACCCCGCCGAGGTCCGCGAAGAGGGTTGGTTGTCCAAGCTCGCCTTCTGGAACAAGGACGACGCTGCTGCCAAGGCGGCGGACTACCGCATCGCGGTCACGGAGGCGAAGGACGGCTCGCGCGTCACCGTCCAGTCCGGCGACGGCAAGCCGGAGCAATCGGAAGTCGCGACACGCATCCTCACCGTTCTGTTGGAAGACCTGAAGTAGCGCGGTGCGCTTCGCCCTCCTAGGCAGCGGCAGTCAAGGCAACGCGCTCGTGGTCGAGGCGGGTCGGACCCGCCTGCTTCTGGACTGCGGGTTCAGCGCGGGTGAGACGGTTCGCCGGCTCGGCCGCCTGGGTCTCGCACCCGGGCAACTCACCGCAGTGCTGGTGACCCACGAGCACGACGACCACGTCGGCGGTGTCGCCCGGCTTGCCCGCAAGTTCGCTCTCCCGGTTTGGCTCACACCCGGGACGCTGCGCGGGCTCGAGGTGCTGTTCGACGGGGTCGTGGTGCACCGGATCGAAGGCTACGCCTGCCTGTGCATCGGCGACATCGTAGTGCAGCCCTTCCCGGTGCCGCACGATGCGCGCGAGCCCGCGCAGTACGTCTTCAGCGACGGCGTCAGGCGTCTGGGCGTGTTGACAGATACCGGATACCCCACCGCCCACATCCGCCGCGTTCTGGACGGCTGCGACGCGCTGGTATTGGAAGCCAATCACGACGCGGAGATGCTGGCGCGCAGCGACTATCCCCAGATGCTAAAGCAGCGCATCACCGGCCGCTTCGGCCATCTAGACAACGCTCAGGCAGCCGGGCTGGTCGAAAGCCTGGACTGCAGCCGTCTCAAACACATGGTGGCTGCCCACCTGAGCCAGAACAACAACCACCCCGAGCTGGCCCGGGCGGCGCTTTGCGCCGCCCTGGGGTGCACGCCAGACTGGATCGCTGTGGCGGACCAGGAGAGCGGACTCGACTGGCGCGGGATCGCCTGAGGTGGTTCCGCCGCTCGGGCGGGCTATCCGACCGTGTGCCGTCAACGGCAGGGCGCAAAAAAGCCGACCCTCGGGTCGGCTTTTTCGCTGACTGTGCCGAGCGCGTTACTTCTGTTCGCCTTCGGCAGTCGGGGCAGCCGCGGGAGCGGAGGCGGGCTCCATAGGGGCGGGCGCAGCCTCCTCGGCGGGGGCGGGTGGAGGCGGCGGCGGAGCGGCTTCTTCCTGTTTGCTGCAGGCAGCCACGGTGAAGGCAAGGATGGCACCGACGATCAGCGCATGTTTCATCTAGGTTCCTTAGTTCACGTGAACGGAGTTGGGAGGTCTGCGTGTTATTTGTTGGGTCGACACTTCCCTCATTCGGGGCATCGACTTAGCCTTAAAGAATAGCACATTTTCGTAACGTTTCCAGCGGCGCGGGGGCGCAGTTCTACGCGCATGGCATGCAGCGGCGCGCTGTCGCTGACGGGAGTCACAGCCCCAGGGTCGTGGCCGAGACTGCCGGCACCGAGGCCTCCCAGATCTCCTGGAAACGCTGCAGCAGGCCATGAGCGCCCTGGGGGTCATCCAGCGCCAGCAGCGCGCGGGTGTCGTCGTAGTGGAACCGGTGCAGGTAGTCGCTCTCGTCCGCAAGCGCGATCGGATCGCAGGCTCGCTTGGCCTGACCTTCGGTCTCGTGAACGGTCACGGCATAGGAGAACTGCCGGAGCAGGTTGATGATCCGCGGGCAGTCGCGGGTGAGGCCGGACGCGTCGTGCAGAACCAAGTACAGCCGGTTGGCGCGGCTGCGCAGCAGGAAGTCGCGCAGCAGGTCATAGCGGTGCACGCTGTTGTAACCGCCTCCCAGATGGCGGTCGAAGATGCGCAGCGTGCGCTGCGGTCGGGCAAGCAGAGTGTCGATGGCCTCTTCGTACTCGCGATTGCCCTGAACTCTGCGATGCTCGGGCGCGTTTTCGTTCATGTCCGCTCCTCTCATACGGTTGGGCCGGCGCCACCGAGGTTCAGATATCCCGCTCGATACCATGCGTGCAAGTGCTCGAAGAGCGCTGCCGGATCCTCGCGGCACGGCTGCAGCCGGCGCGTATCGGCGAGCTCTCGCAGGCGGGCACGCACTGCTCGCGATAGCCTGCCGCCCGGGTCGATGCGCAGGTGGTCGCCGTTGATGAACACCTCGGCGCCGTCGTACAGCATCTGTGACTTCAGCGCGAGCGCGACACCGCGCTGCAGCGCACGTCGCGTGAAAGCATGCAAGGACAAGGCCTGGCCTGGAGGCTCGAAAACCACATGCGGCTTGGGCTCGGTGAGGTAGCAGCCGAGAAAGCGTACCACCTCCGCTTGCGACCAGCGGATGCGGGCGAGCCGCTTGCGCGTCGCGTGCACGAGATCGCTGCCCAGGCGCGCCGGACGCGCGGTCGGTTCGAGGCCGGGGTCGGCGTACGACCCGTGCAAGTCGAGACGATCCTGCAGATGTACCAGGAACTGGACGCCAAGCTCCTGCCAGGCCGGCGCGCGAAAGCCGATGGAGTAGGTCATGCACTCGTCCGCGGCTACGCCGTCGTGGGCGCATTCCGGCGGCAGGTAGAGCATGTCGCCGGGCCCCAGCACCCACTCCTGCTCGGGGCGGAAATCGGCCAGCAGCTTAATCGGCGCATCCGCAAGCAGGGCGAGATCGCGCTGGCTGCTGATACGCCAGCTGCGGTGGCCCGATCCCTGCAGCAGGAACACATCGTAGGAGTCGAAATGCGGGCCGACGCCGCCGCCGGGCCGCGCATAGCTCACCATGAGGTCGTCGAGCCGGGCATAGGGGATGAAGTCGAAGCATTGCAGGAGCGCTCGACCGTCCGCGACGAAGTGGTTGACGTCCTGCACCAGAAGTGTCCAGTTGCGTGCAGGCAGGCGCCGGAAGAAGCGCGGCTCGAAGGGGCCATGGTGAACCTCCCAGCGCCGCCCCCGGCGGATCACAACCCGCGATTCCACTTCGTCCCTGCATGCCAGTGCGATCAGCTCGGAAGGCGTGAGCAGGCCTGTGAGGCGGGCGCCGGCGCCGCGCACGAGCAACGGCCGCATTTGCCAGTGACGCGCGAGAAAGCGCCGCGGCGAGAGCCCACCGAGCAGTGGCGTCGGTCGATCGTGGCGGCGCATGCGCGCATTATAGCGGTCGCTGCGCGGCCGCCCTTCCGCGGCGCACTCCCTCGACGCTTCCGCAGGGGCAGGCGCGACCCCGAGCTACCGTCCCCTGTCGCACGCGCTCTCGCAGCCGCGACTGTCCTCATCCCGAATCCGGTGCGTCGCCCGTCACGTCGTCGACTTGTTGCACTGACAAAATCGGTTAGAATCGTTCGGGTCTGCGAAGGAATCGAGCGACCGATCGAGCATGAGCATGCTGAAAGCAGGCGACCCGGCACCGGCCTTTGAGCTGCCGGACTCGGAGATGGAACTGGTGACCCTATCCGCGTTCAAACGCGCGAAGACGGTCGTGCTGTACTTTTATCCCAAGGACGACACACCGGGGTGCACGCTCGAGGCGATCGATTTCAGCGAGTTGGAGGACGCCTTCGTCTCCCTGAACGCGGTGGTGCTCGGTGTGAGCATGGACGACTGCATGAGCCACGGCTCGTTCCGCGACAAGCACGGGATCAGCGTGGAGCTGCTTGCCGACACCGACGGCGAGGTGTGTCGCAGCTACGGCGTGCTGCACGAAAAAGAGGTGGAAGGCAAGCGCAAGACCGGCATCCTGCGCTCCACATTCGTGATCGACAGCGACGGTGTGGTGCGCCACGCGCTGTACGGCGTGACCCCGCGGGGCCACGCGGCCGAAGTCCTGAAACTGTTAAGAGGAATTTCCTGACGTGCAGATCGGCAAGAACACCGTGGTCTCGCTGACCTACCAGCTCACCGGGTCGGAGGGTAAGCTCATCGAGCAGACCAAAGAGCCCGTCAGCTACCTGCACGGCGGTTATGACGGCATCTTTCCGCTGGTCGAGCAGGCGCTGGAGGGCAGAGAGGCGGGCTACGCCTGCGAGGTGCGCTTGCCTCCCGAGGAGGCCTTCGGCGAGTATGAAGAAGAACTGGTACGGGTCGAGCCGCGCCGTCTCTTCCCGCCCAACCTGAAGGTCGGCATGCAGTTCGAAGGCAGCTCGGAGGAGTCGGGCGAATCGCGCATCTATACCGTCACCGACATCGCCGAGGACAAGGTCGTTGTGGACGGAAACCATCCTCTGGCCGGGCAGACGGTGCTGTTCTCCTGCACCGTGACCGAGGTGCGCGCGGCTAGCTCCGAGGAGCTCGCCCATGGGCACGTGCACGGGCCTCATGCTCACCATCACTGAGGACTGAGAAACACTACCTCTCACCACGAAGGCACGAAGACACGAAGAAAGACGAAAGTGACAACGACAAAGGCCAGGGAAACCTGGCCTTTTCTTTCTTGTTTCCGCAGTCGAGGGCTGAGCCCGCTGTGCACCGCTCCGTCAACGGTGGAATCTGCAGTCTTGATTCGCCTTTCTTCGTGCCTTCGTGGTGATAGGCATAAATCCTGAGGGGCCTTAGCTTACAGGCGTCGCGTCGCTGGCGAGCGTTGTTTCGCCCTTCCCGCTGAGCCTGCGCGAGTTGCGATCGTCGCGGAAGACGATGGGCCTCACGTTGGCGGGCATGCCCGGTTTCTGTGCCTTCTCTACCACCTCGGTGACGAGATGATGGTGCGGTGACAGGTCGCAGACCGGGTCGGCGTTGGTCGCATCGCCCGTGAGCATGAAGGCCTGGCAGCGGCACCCGCCGAGATCTTTCTCCTTTTCCGGACAGGTCCGGCACGGCTCTTTCATCCAACCGTCGCCCCGATAAGCGTTGAATCCGGGCGAATCCTGCCAGATCCAGCGCATGTCGTGGTCGCGCACGTTGGGAAAGGTGAGCCCCGGCAGCATGCGTGCTTCGTGGCAGGGCAGGGCCAAGCCGTCCGCGGCGATGTTCAGGAACGTCGTTCCCCAGCCGTTCATGCACTTCTTCGGCCGGTTGGCGTAGTAGTCGGGCACGACGAAGTAGATCTTCATCCTGTTGCCGATCCGGGCCCGGAACTGGTTGGTGATCTCCTCGGCGCGGACGAGCTGCTCGTGGCTGGGCAGCAGGTGATCGCGGTTCACCATGGCCCAGGCGTAGTACTGGGTGTTGGCCAGTTCCACGTGCTCGGCGCCCATCGCTTCGGCCATCTCCAGGATCTGCTGGATGTGGTCGATGTTCATTCGGTGCAGCACCACGTTCAGCACCATCGGGTACTCGTACTGCTTGATGAGCTTGGCGACCTTGGACTTCAGCTCGAAGGTCTTGGTGCTCGACAGGAAGTCGTTCATCTCCCGCGTCGAGTCCTGGAACGACAGCTGAATCTGCCCCAGCCCGCCTTTCTTGAAGGCGGCGATGCGCTTTTCGGTGAGCCCGATGCCGGAGGTGATAAGGTTGACGTAGTAGCCCAGCCGGCTCGACTCCGCGACCATGATCTCCACGTCGTCGCGCATCAGCGGCTCGCCACCGGAGATACCCAGCTGCACGGCGCCCAGCTCGCGGGCCTGGCGGAACACGCGCAGCCAGTCCTCGGTGGTGAGCTCGGGCCCGTACTGCGTGTAGTCCGTCGGGTTGTAGCAGAACACACAGTGCAGAGGGCACTTGTAAGTGATCTCCGCGTTGACCCAGAGCGGACTACCGAGCTTCCTTGGTTCGGATCCAGCCTTTTCCATGGGCAATCTCCAAAAATTCGATGACGTCGGCGCGCAGCTCCGTGCCCGGGAAGGAGGCTTCCAGGTCCTTGACGATCTCGTCCACGCTCTTCGTGCCGTCGACCCGTTTCATGATCTCGCCGGCGCTGCCGGGCAGCTTGACCATGCCTTCCGGATACAGCAGAACGAAACAGTCCTGCGCCGCCTCCCACTGGAAGCGGAACTGGCGGTGCAACTCCAGCGGTACGCTGGACGGAAGCGCAACGCGGTCGGTCATGTGCGTTCTCAACGTTTGGGGCCGATGCCGAGGTTGACCTGCATCGAGTCGAGCATGGACCACAACACGTCCAGCTTGAACTGCAGGATGTCCAGCGCGCGCTCCTGCTGCTCGCGGGTGCGATAGTTGTCGAGCGTGAAGTTGAGGGCGAACTGCACGTCGCGGCGCGCCTCGGTGAGGCGCTTGCGGAAGTAGAAGTACCCTTCCTTGTCGATCCACGGGTAGTGCTCCGGCCAGGTGTCGAGGCGCTTCTGATGGATCTCGGGCGCGAACAGCTCTGTCAGCGACGAGGTGACCGCTTCCTGCCAGGGGCGGGTGCGGGCGAAGTTGATATACGCGTCCACCGCGAAGCGCACGCCTGGCAGCACGTGCTTGAGCGAGGTGATCGCCGCGCGGTCGAGCCCCACGGCTTCACCCAGCCGCAGCCAGGCTTCGATGCCGCCCTCTTCGCCCTGGCGCCCGTCGTGGTCGATGATGCGCTGGATCCACTCGCGGCGCACTTCCCGGTCCGGGCAATTGGACATGATGGCCGCGTCTTTGAGCGGAATCGCGATCTGGTAGTAGAAGCGGTTGTACACCCACCCCTGGACCTGCTCCTTCGTGCAGCCCCCGCCGTTCATGGCGATGTGGAAAGGGTGGTAGATGTGATAGCGGCTGCCCTTGGCACGCAGCTGCGCCTCGAGCTCTTCGCGACTCCAGGGCTTGTCGCTGTCCTGCTGCATGCGTTCCGGTGCGCCCATCGCGCCCTCCTTATAGCTCGATCTCCATCCCGTCGTAGGCGACCTCGATCCCTGCGCGCTTGAGCTGCGCGCGCTCGGGCGAGTCCTCGTTCAAGATGGGGTTGGTGTTGTTGATGTGGATGAGGACTTTGCGCGACGCTTTCAAGGGCTCCAGCACGCTGATCATGCCACCCTCCCCGGACTGGGGCAGGTGCCCGATCTCGCGAGCGCGCTTCTTCGAAATGCCCAGGCGCACCATCTCATCGTCGGTCCAGAAAGTGCCGTCCACCATGATGGCGTCGGCTTCGCGCAGCAGCGGCTCCAGATGGGGCTCGATCTCGCCGAGGCCGGGTGCGTAGAACAGCTTGCGCCCTGAGCGCGTGTCCGTGATGCGCATGCCGATGTTGTCCCCGTCGTGCGGGTTTTCCCGGTGCGGGGAGTAGGGCGGCGCCTTGCTCTTCAAGGCGACGCTGGTGAAACGCAGATGCTCGATGCCGTCGATGCTGAAGTCGTTGCCCGGCTCGATGGGCAGGCGGTGTCGGTGCACCCCGCAGTAGTGGCCCAGGATGTGGAACAACGGGTTTCCAGTGGTCAGGTCCTCGTGGACCATGTCGGTGCACCAGATCTCCAGCGGCTTGCCCTCGCGCAGCATCAGCAGGCCCGTGGTGTGATCGATCTGGCCGTCCACCAGGACGATCGCCCGGATTCCCGTGTCGCGCATGCCACGCCCGGGTTGCAGCGCAGGGAAGGCCTTGATCTGCGCCAGCACGTCGGGCGAAGCGTTGAACAGTACCCAGTCCATCCCGTTGCTCGAGACCGCGATCGAAGATTGGGTGCGCGGCACGGCGCGGACGCTGCCCTTGCGCACGCCGGCGCAGTTGGCGCAGTTGCAGTTCCACTGCGGGAAGCCGCCGCCGGCTGCGGCACCGAGAACGTGAATGCGCATGAGTGTCGTCTTAGCGTGGCCCAATAACGACGAAAGCCCCAGGGACCGGGGCTTTCGTCCCAACCGCGCTACTGCTTAGCGGTTGTAGATGTACATGGTGACTTCGAAACCGAAGCGCATTTCGGTGAATTCAGGCTTGGTCCACATGAGTCTTCTCCAGAAAGGAGTATGGGTTATCATTTACGATTCCGGTCAGCGAAAGTGGGGCCCGACCGTTATCGCCGGCTTCGAGCCCGCTCGTGTACGCAGCTGCTCGTGCCCGTGGGCGCGAGATCCGCACAACTGACGGGCTCGACACCAATTGTCCGCGACGGGGCTCTGGGCTCACACAGCAATATCAGCATTTGCGGCTCATGATTTTCATGATGTTGGGCAGCACAGCTTACGGGGCGGTGCCGTTTCGTGTATCAGAATCCCGAGCAGTTGCCGAAACTGGTGTTGAGTCTGCGCCGATTCCGCGCCGGACGCCACTGATGAACAATCCGCTCGCCCTTTGTCGTGTCCACCGCCACCGCTGAGCTCACTCTGTTGAAGGACCCGCTGCAGCCCTGGCATCGGGACCGGCCCGTCGTGGTGGCATTCGTGGTGTCGCTGGTCGTGCACGCACTGGCTCTGCTGTTCTTGCCTGGGCTTCGCCCACAGATACCCGAACAGACGACGCTCACGGTTGAGCTGGCGACACCCGAGCCCGAACCCGCGACAACGCCGGCCCCGGCGCGGCAGGCCGAGGTGCGCAAACCCGTCGCGCCGCGGCGCCCCGAGGTTGTACAGAGCCCGGCGCCCGCGCCTAAGCCGGAGATGACCCGTCCTGAACCGAGGCCGGCGCCGGTCCCGGTTCAGCCGACGCCGCAGCTCACGCCTCCATCACCGCAGACGGTCGAACCGGTCGCCCGGCTCGAGGTTCCCCAGCCACGCCCGGATGTGAGGCCCACACCACGGGCACGGCCCGAGCCGCGTCCCGACCTGCCGCCGGTCGCGCGCACCGAGCCGCGCGTCGAGCCGCGGCGCGAGACCACCGTGGCGGCGCCCGAGGCGCGGCCGGAAGTGGCTCCACCGGTCCCGCGTGCCGAGCCGCGTGTGGAGCCCCGCGTGGAGCCGCGGCCGGAAGTGCGCCCGGAGGCGCGCGCTCAGCCCCAGATCCGGCAACCGGTGATGGCGGTGCCGCCGCCGCCGGGCGTGCGGCCCGAGTTGCAGGCCGAGGCGCCGCGTGCCGAGCCGCGGGCAGAGGCCCCCAAGGTCGAGCCGCGGGTGGAGCCGCGCCCGCAAACCCGGCGCGAGCCGCGTCCACAGCAACAGGTGACTCCCGTCGCGCCGCCCACGGCGCGCGCGCAACCGCAGGTCGAACGTCCGCGCCAGGAGCCGCAGGCGGAGGCTCCAAAGGTCGAGCCCCGTGGGGAGCCGCGCCCGCAGGCCCGGCCCGAGCCGCGTCCGCAGGAACAGGTGAGACCGGTCGCACCGGTAGCGCGGGCCGAGCCGCGCGCAGAACCGTCACCCGAGCTGCCTGCCGTGGAGGTACCCAGCGAACGTCGCCCCGAGCTTCCCCCTGCGCCGCGCAGCGAGCCCACCATCCAGGCGCGGGCACCGACGGCGCCAGCACAGCCGGCGGCACGACCGCAGGCGGTGGCGCCTCCTGCCGGTGAGCCCGCGCCGCCGGAGGCCGCCCCCGGCCCACCTCGTCCCGCAGCAGGGCCCGTGGCTGCCGCGCCACCCGCGCCCCCCCTCAGACCGGCTCCGGCGCGGGCGAGAGGCACCAGCGATGCGGATGCCATCTCACGCTTCGCGCTCGAGATCCAGTCGCGCGTGGGGCGGCTGGTGAAGGAGCGCGGCGACGCGGCCTATCCGCGTCTCGCGCGCGAACGGCGTTGGGAGGGAACGAGCCACGTGCGCGTGGAATTCGGGGCCGGCGGAAGGGTCAAGAGCATTGCGGTCAACACCAGCAGCGGCTATGCCGTGCTGGATCAGCGCGCGCTCGAGATGGTCAAGGAAGTGATGCCGAAGGTGCCGGACGAGCTGCGTGACCGCGACTTTACGGTGCGCTTCCCGATCGTGTTCAAGCTGGTGGAGAAGCACTGACGCACGGTCGAGCAAGCCACCTCGCCAGCGCACCGGCGTCGTCGTCCCCCATTGGAGTGGAACCGGACGTCGGTCGAGCAGCGGGCGCAGCCGGCACGTGCTAGATCTCACCAACCTCCCGAGCGTCGCACGCAGATGGAAGACCTGTATCCGCCAATCGAACCGGAGCACACAGGCTGGCTCGAAGCCGGGGACGGGCACCGGCTGTACTTCGAGGTCTGCGGGGCTCCGCGCGGCGCGGCGGCCCTGTTTCTGCATGGCGGACCCGGCAGCAGCAGCAACGCCGGTCACCGTCGTTTCTTCGACCCGGCGTTCTATCGCATCGTCCTGTTCGATCAGCGCGGCTGCGGGCGCTCCATGCCGGGCGGCGAGACGCGCGCCAACACCACTGCGCACCTGATCGAAGATATCGAGCGGCTGCGCCAGCACCTGGGTGTCGAGCGCTGGCTTCTGTTCGGCGGATCCTGGGGGAGTACGCTCGCGCTCGCCTATGCACAGGCCTGTCCGGCGCGCGTGGGCGGTCTGGTCCTGCGCGGGCTGTTCCTCGCCTCGAGCGCCGAGGTGGCCTGGTACCTCGAGGGCCTGCAGCGCTTCCTGCCCGAGGCCTGGGCGGCCCTCGTGCAGGGCGTGCCGCAGCCGGACAGCCGGAGCCTGATCGCGCATTACACCGCCTGCATCGAGCGTGGCGACCTTGCGGCCGCGCAGCGCTGGAGTGCCTACGAGAGCGCGGCGATGGCAGTCGGCGAGGCGGTGTCGAACGCGCCTGCACCGGCTGCGGGTGCGCTGCTCGCGCGAGTGCGTGTGCAGCTGCACTATCTGTCCCAGCACTGCTTCCTCGCCCCAGGGCGGTTGATTGCGGAGCTTCCCCGCATCGCGCATGTGCCGGCAACCCTGGTGCAGGGCCGCCGCGATCTGGTTTGCCCCCCGGGCACGGCGTACACTCTCGCCCAGGCTTGGCCTGCGGCCCGCCTGTGTATGGTCGAGGATGCCGGTCATTCGGCCATGCACCCTGCGCTGCGCACCGCACTGGTCCGAGCCACCGAAGACTTCAAGACCGTCCTGCGGCAGTAGCCATGAGCCTGCGCGTTCGTCTCAATCTCATCATCACTGCCTTGATCGTGCTTTTCACCCTGGTGACCGGCAAGATCATCGTGGACGATATGCGCAACTCCATTCGCGAGGAGATCGAGGCCGGCACGCGCGTGACCCTGCAGCTGCTGACAGCGGTGCTCTACGAGAGCGACTTGGCGCGCCAGCGCACCGGGAGCGAGCACGTCCTGTTGCCGTTCCTGGAGAACCTCGGCCGGGTGCGTGCGCACGAGATTCGGTTCTACGATCGCCGCGGCAGTCTCGTGTACCGTTCGCCGCCGCCGCTGTACAAGGCCGGACGCTCCGCTCCCGAGTGGTTCACCCGAGTGGTGGGCCCGACGCTGCCCGAGGTGGAGTTGAAGACAGCCGAGGGCCGGGTGGTTATCGCGCCCGACCCCTCGCGTGCGATCCTGGATGCGTGGGACGACCTGAGCCGGTTGCTGTGGCTCCTGGTGGGGTTCCTCCTGGCGGTGAACCTCGCTGTGTTCTTCTTGCTGGGACGGTCGCTGCGGCCCGTGCGGGCCATTCTGTCCGGCCTCTCGCAGATGGAGCAGGGTCGCTTCCATGTGCGCTTGCCGGCGTTCGAATTACCGGAGTTCGACTCCATCGGCCAGACCTTCAATCGCATGGCCGATGCGCTCGAGGAAAGCCATGCAGAGAACCGCCGGCTGGCACTGGTGGCCAAGCAGTCCAGCGATGCCATCATCATTCATGATCTGCAGGGCAACATCTCCTTCTGGAACCCGGCGGCGGAGCGCCTGTTCGGTTACCACGCGGACGCCATTGTGGGCAAATCGGCACGCCTGCTAACCCCGCCAGACCTGGAGGCAGAACTGGGCGAGAACCTTTCCATCATCCGTGCCGGCGGCCTGATCGAGCATCTGGAGACGCGCCGGGTGGCCCAGGATGGGCGGGTGGTCGAGGTCGCCATGTCGGCCGCGCCGCTGGTGGACCCGGCCAGCAACGAGGTGATCGGCGAGATCTGCAGCCTGCGCGACATCACCGAGCACAAGCGGGCGCAGCAGGCAGAGGCCGAGTTGGAGCAGAACCGCCGCTTCACCCAGCTGATCCAGACGCGTCTGGAGGAAGAACGGCGTGCCATCGCACGCGAGTTGCACGACGAGATGGGTCAGAGCGTCACCGCTATCCGCACCATCGGCGCCGCCATCGCCAACCGGACCGAGCACAGCGACGCGCAGATCCATTCCAATGCCCGCACCATCGTGCAGGTGGCCGGGCATCTCTACGACGTGGTGCACAGCATCATCCGTCAACTGCGCCCCAGTGCGCTCGACCATCTCGGATTGCAGGACGCCCTGGAGGGCTGGGTGGAGACCTGGCGCAGCCGCTATCCCGACGTCCAGCTCGGCTTGACCCTGGAGGGCGACCTCAGCAACCTGGGCGAGACGGTGAACATCACCGCCTACCGCATCGTCCAGGAGTGCTTGACCAACGTCGTCCGGCATGCCGGCGCCAACCGTGCGCAGATCAGCGTCTGCCGCACGGGCGACGCCCTGGAGGTGGTGGTGGAGGACAACGGCCGGGGGCTGGGGGAGCGCAATGCCAACGAGGCCGCCCGCTTCGGACTGCTGGGGATGCGCGAGCGGGTGCAGGCATTGCACGGCGAGTTCGAGCTGGTGAGCCGGACAGGCGGGGGTTTGAGCGTGCGCGCCCGCATCCCGCTGACCCGATCCACGCGCCCGGAACCGGCCGGGGCCAACTGAAGAAAGAAACAAGGAAGATGGGCGACCGCACGCTCAGGGTGATGCTGGTGGACGACCATGCTGTCGTCCGGATGGGGTTTCGGCTGCTTCTGCAGGGAACCCCCGACATCGAGGTCGTGGCCGAGGCCGACAGCGGAGAAGAGGCGGTCCGTCAGTTCCCGGAGGTGCGTCCCGACGTCGTAGTGATGGACATTTCCATGCCTGGCATCGGCGGGCTCGAGGCGATCGGACGTATCCTGGCCCGCGAGCCCTCCGCGCGCATTCTGGTGCTGTCGGCCCACGAGGACGTGATGCATGCCCGGCGGGTGCTCAAGGCCGGGGCAGCCGGCTACCTCACCAAGCGCAGCGCCGCCGAGGCGCTGATCCAGGCGATTCGACAGGTCGCCCACGGTAAGACTTTCCTGGAGGGAAGCATCGCTCAGCAACTGGCCATGCAGCAGCTCTCCGGGGAAAAGAGCCCGGTGGATACGCTGAGCGAGAAGGAGTTCAAGGTGTTCCTCGCGCTCGCCAAGGGGCGGTCGGTGGCGGAGATCGCCGAGGTGATGTCGCTGAGCCCGCGCACCATCGGCACGCACCTATACAACATCAAGCAGAAGCTGGGCGCCTCGAACCAGGCCGAGCTTGCCATCATCGCCATCCGCTCCGGTTTGGTCGAGCCGTAACAGACAAAGTAGGCAGGAATGCTGCGCTGCGGCAGAGCCAGTCTGGCGTATCTCATGAAAATCATGAGGCACGAAT
>Ga0105100_10000032_pt1 | contig 67998 bp, 70 predicted proteins | sample PPLLak12cMay2015_2_FD_87033 | JGI IMG/M metagenome (GOLD analysis project Ga0105100, IMG submission 87033) | Freshwater sediment microbial communities from Prairie Pothole Lake near Jamestown, North Dakota, USA - PPLs Lake P8 Core (1) Depth... | ecosystem: Environmental > Aquatic > Freshwater >... | reverse complement strand
GTTGGCGTGACAGGACCTGCCCCGGGTGCCGCATCAAGGTCTCGGCCAGGATGAACTCCCGCGCAGACAGCTCGACCTCCTTCCCGCCTACTTCGGCCCGGCGGGTCAGCAGGTCGAGCACGACATCGCCGGCGACCAGCTCGTTCTGCTCCGAGACACCCGGATCCCGGAGCCGTGCCTTGACTCTGGCGAGCAGCTCCTCGAACCGGAAGGGCTTGGTCACGTAATCGTCGGCCCCTCCCTCCAGCCCGGCGACCGTGTCGCGCACCCCGCTACGGGCGGTGAGGATGATCACCGGCATGCGCTCTCCTCGCGACCTGATCTCGGCGAGGACCTGATTGCCATCCATCCGGGGAAGCCCCAGGTCGAGAATCATCAGATCGAAATCTCTGTCCCGAGCAGCATGGGCGGCGATCACGCCGTCGTCCACCACCAGAGTGGTATGGCCCGCCGCGGTCAGGCCCTTCTCCAGGAAGGACGCGATGCCGGGCTCGTCCTCGACGATGAGGATCCTGCTCAAGGGGCGCTATCTCCATCGTCGCCGTCAAGGGGGAGAAACATGGTGAACGTGGTCCCTTCAGAACCACTGTCGAGCTCGATATGGCCGCCGTGGCCGTCGACTATCGCCTTGGCGATGGATAGGCCGAGACCAGCACCCTCGGTGGGCCGCTGCCCCGCGCCACCCCGGGCGAATCTCTCGAACATCCGCTTCTGCTCCTCGGGCGGGATCCCGGGCCCGTCGTCGGACACCGTGATCCGGGCCCATTCGCCGTTCACCGCCGCCCCGAGCGATATCGATACGTCCGGGGTGGTGTGCTCGACTGCGTTGCGAACCAGGTTCAGCACCGCCTGGGTCAGTCTCTGGCTGTCACCTGGAATCACGGCGGGCTCCACCATGCTCAAAGCCACCGGCTTCCCGGCGAGGGCAGACGCCTTGGTGCCCAACTCCTCTGCGAACTCGGAGAGGTCGATCGGGTGGATCTGGATGAAGTCGGGTTGCTCAGAGCGAGCCAGTATCAGCAGGTCTTCGACGATGCGCGACATCCGGTCCAGCTCCCCGGTGACCAGTCGCACCGTGGCCGCCCGCTCGACCGGGTCGTCGCCGAGCACCTCCAGCTGCCCACGGATCACCGTTATCGGGGTCCGAAGCTCGTGGCCGGCGTCGTCGACGAACCTTCGCTGGGTAGCGAAGGATTCCTCGAGCCGATCGAGCATGCCGTTGAACGTGCGGGTGAGCGCCGCGATCTCGTCGTTCCCGTGCACCGGGATCCGCTGGGATAGATCCAATTCCGTGATCGATCGGGTCGTCTCGGAGAGCTGTCGCAGGGGTCTCAGCACGTCACCGGCGGCCAGCCATGCCACCACCGAGGCGAGGAGGAAGATCGAGCCCAGGACCAGGGCACCGACACGGATCACCCCATTCACCCTGTCCAATTGCGCCTGCAAGCCGATGGCGACGACAAAGACCCCGCCCTGCGTGTCATTGGACACCAACGGCACGGCCAGATAGCGGACCGGCCCCTGGTCGGTGTCGACCTGATCGCGCTCCGACGCCTGTAGCGAAGCCCAATGGCTCATCAGCTCGGTACCGGCGAATCCCGAGCCGGCCACGTCGCTCTTGTATGGCACGCCTCCCACGATGGTCACAATCGCCTCGTCGGCCAGGGGGACGTTCCGCTGCAGATAGGTGTCGAATATGGACCGAACATCGCCGGCGAAGGGCTCACCGGTCTCGGGGTTCAAGCCATCCGCAAGTTGGCGAAGCTCACCGACCTCCTGGTCGAGGCCCAGGTCGGCGTCCGAGACCACCTGATCGAGCAGAAAGGAGCGCTGGATCAGGAGAGCCGGGACAATGGCGATCGCCAGGAGGAGGATGTACCACCCCAGAATCCGCATCCGGGCGGACATGTGCCGACCGATCCGGACGCCGTCAGTCGTCATCGGGGGAGTCGGCCGAGCCGTCATCGGGGGAGTCGGCCGTGTCGTCATCGTCGGCAACTTCGTCTGACTCGTCATCGTCGTCATCCTGGGAGGTAGATACGGTGGGGACCGTGGTCGCCGGAGCCCCATCCCCGGCAGAAGGGAGTGTGGTACTGGTCACCACCGGGACCGAGGGCTCCAGATCCACCGAAGGGGTGGGCACCACCACCAATTCGGTTGGTGCAGGCACGGTGGTGGGACTGACGTATCCGTCCAGCCGCACCGGCGGGGCCGCCGCCGGAATGGCGCGAGGAGCGAAAGAGGCTGCACCGATGAGGGCGATGACACCCACCAGTGTGGCCACCATCCAACGGAGAGGCTTGCTCACTGCCTGCCAAGGCTACGGGATGACATCATGCGCCAAGGCCGGATGTCATCCCGTAAGGGCCCCGGGTCATGAATCGGCCGAGCCGTCGACGCTGTCCGCCGAGACCGGGGACTGGGCCGAGACCGGGGACTGGGCCGAGACCGGGGACTGGGCCGAGACCGGGGACTGGGCCGAGACCGGGGACTGTTCGTCGAATGGGGAGTTGGCGCTCTGGATGGTCTCGATGCTCTGGAGAGTCTCGACCTGGATGCCGAGATCCGCCAGCGTGGTCGACGTCGACCTGGCAACGGTCACCTCGGTGATCGACTTCTTGTCGGTCAGATCGATCGGGTCAGGAGCTGCCCCCGCGTCATCGGGGCCAGCCAGAGCCAGGCCACTGAGGCCGAGGGCGGACGCGGCGGTCACAGCCGCCACCACCTTCCAGTTCCTGGAACGATTGCCTTGATCCTTGGTCTGCATACTGGTCCCTCCTTGGGGTTCGTGCCCATATCCTCCCGCACAGGGATTAGATCAACCTGAGACCAGGATGAGACTCCTCTCATCAAATCTCGCCGACACTCTTCATCCACTCCTCTGCGATGACCAGGCGGTGCTCCGTCTCCTCGGGCCAGTTTGCGGTCTGCACCCGGAACGAGCCGGTGGCCAGCGAGAGCACCGTCGCCGCAGTGGCACGCCGAAGCTCGATCGGGTCTACCAGTTCGTCCCACACCCTGATCAGCCTGGAGCCAAGATCGCGCACCCGTTCCGGCTTACCGCTCATCGGGGCCCAGATGGCGAGATGACCGAGCATTGTGGCCGGGTCATCGGTCGGCCGCCCCCATCCATAGGTGTCGACGTCGAGCAGCCCCACCACCTCCCCGCCTTCGACCAGAAGCTGAGACTCGTAGTAGTCACCGTGGCTGGGTATCGCCGCTGGCGTTGTCTCGGGCCCGATTGCCGTGATCAGGTCGTCGACCCGAGTTGCCAGCTCGGGGCATATGGCGGCGAGGAGACGGCCGGTGTCGGGCAGCCTCCCGATCGGCGATGGCGCCTCCTGTCCTGACGGCGGTGAAGGGAAGTGGCGCACCAGGTCGACGATGCTTGCCGGGCTCGGAAGGTCGAGGCTCGGATCCTCGAGCACGTGGCGCAGCGTCCGACCCTTGACCGCCTGAAGGGCGATCAGGCCCAGATCGGCGGAGTAGCCGTGACTGGTGGGAACCGGAAATGACGCGGCGAGGGTCTGATGCGCGCGATGGAGCGCCTCGACCTTCTTGGGACGCACCAACTTGAAGTAGAGACCCTCTTCGGCGCCTGCGACCGCCACAACAGCGCGCCGTCCCGGCCGATAGGCGACCAGCCTGGTCGTCACCTTCTCCGATGACCCGCCGAGATCGCGGAGGAGCTGCGCTGCCCGCCGATCGTTCAAGGCCGCCACCAATCCGGGCAGGCTGGGATCGTGCGGAACCCTCCACACACCCAGCCGGCCTGTCTCACCTTCCACGACCAGAGCGCCGTCGGGGATACGACCCGCCACACAGACGAAGGTCGACAATCCTTCGAGCTCCCCGCCGACGACTGAGATTCGATGGCGGGTGGTGATGCTGAGACCCGGCCACCAGGTGACACCGAGTAGTTGCGCATCGGACACCCGGCCCCCGGTGCCCTCGACCACGGCGTGGATCGGCTCCGGAGCCGGCGAACTCAGCAGCGTGGCGACCTCGGGGAGATCGGGATCCCGCAAGGCAGCGGTCCTGGGATGGTTGAAGCTCACTCGGCGAAGGATGGCACGACGACCGGCTGCTTCCTATAGAGTCGGAACCGGTGCGAAGGAGCAACGGCCGATGATCAAGGAGTTCAGGGACTTCATCAACAGGGGGAACCTGGTCGACATCGCTGTCGCCTTCGTGATGGGCTTCGCCTTCGCGGCGGTGATCACCAGTCTGACCAACGACATCATCAACCCGATCATCGCCAAGATCTTCTCGGTGGAGAGCCTCGCCGAATGGGCGCCTGGCGGCATCAACGTCGGATCGTTCCTGGTTGCGGTGATCAACTTCGTGATCGTTGCCTTCGTCATGTTCCTGGTGATCAAGGCCTACAACCGGATGAAGAGCGAGCAGCCCCCGGCAGAGCCGACCGAGGAGGTTTTGCTGCTCAGGGAGATCCGGGACGGTCTCAACCACTGAAGCCGCTGCCAACGCGCCTTGCTCTATTAGATTCAAGTCGCGCCTGGTAGTATGTTTTGCATGGTACCTAGGAGTACCGAGCAGGATCGGGCGACACAGCTGCTGCACGGCGTCCTCGACATGTGCCTCATGTCGATAATCGCCGAAGAGGCGTCGTATGGCTACGAGATGGTCAACAAGCTCAAGGCGCGGGGGCTGAACCTGGCCAGTGAGGGGTCGATCTACCCCTTGCTCTCCCGGCTGCAGAAACAGGGGATGATCGAGAGCTATCTGGTCCAGAGCAGCGAGGGGCCGGCCCGCAAGTACTACCGGATGTCGGGACCCGGTCGGGCGGCGTTAGAGCAATGGCGCCACGACTGGGTGGCGTTCCGGGATTCCGTGGACGAGGTGCTCGATGGAGACGGCCGTGAGTGAACCCGATATCGTCGATCGCATCGAGCGTTACTGGCTCGAGACTGGAGTCCCCAGGGCGGCCGTCGCCGAGATGCGCTCCGAACTGGAGCAGCATCTCGCCGAGGCAGCTGCCGATGGGCGGGGAGCAGGTGAGGTGGTCGGGACCGACCCGGCGACATTCGCGGAGAGCTGGGCCGCCACATATCGACAGCGGCGGAGCTCGATGGCCAGCTGGCAGGAAGTTCAGAGCGGGCAGGCGAAGACGACGAGAAAGACCAGAAGGGACCTGCTCCTCTTTGGAGTTGGCATGAGCGCGGTGATTGCCGCCGTTGCGGTCGCAGGACAAGGAGGTAACGACGTGGACAACGAGGTCTGGCGCTGGATGTGGACCATCTTCGCCATCGTGATGGCGATCGGGGAGATCTTCACCGCGGGATTCTTCCTCCTTCCCTTCGCGATCGGCGCAGGGGCGGCGGCGATCCTCGCCTGGGCGGGCTCGGCAGTGCTCGCCCAATGGCTCGTCTTCTTCGGGGTATCTGTGTTCTCGCTCGCTTATCTGCGCCGATTCATCACCCGGCAGGACGAAGGGGAGCAGCCGAGGGTGGGAGCCAACCGATGGGTCGGGATGGACGGTGTGGTGATCCAGGCGATCGACCCGGTGCATGGCGCGGGGATGGTGAAGGTCGAATCCGAGGAATGGCGGGCAGTGGCGCCCCAGCCGATCGCCGCCGGTCAGAAGATCATCGTCACCGGCGTTCGAGGAGCGCGGCTCGTCGTCGAGCCGCTGGAAACGGGCACCTGACATGGCCGGCCAGATAGAGCTCTAGGAGAAAGGAAGGAAGATGGAAGCCGTAGTAATCCTGTTCGCCGTCCTGGCACTGGCGCTGATTCTCATCGCCGCAGCCGGATTCAGAGTGGTGCGACCCTTCGAGAAGGGGCTCATCGAGTTCCTCGGGCGATATCAGCGGACGGTGGACTCAGGTCTGCGCTGGGTGATGCCCTTCGTCAAGCGTCTGACCAAGGTCGACATGCGAGAGCAGGTCGTGGACGTTCCACCGCAGGAGGTGATCACCAAGGACAACGTGGTGGTGACGGTCGACGCGGTGATCTATTACGAGGCGACCGACCCGGTGAAGCTGCAGTACAACGTGGGGAACTTCATCCTGGCCGCGACCAAGCTGGCCCAGACCAACCTGAGAAACGTGGTCGGCGACCTCGATCTCGATGCAGCTCTCACCTCTCGTGAGGTGATCAACGCCAAGCTCCGCCAGATCCTGGACGATGCCACGGACAAATGGGGCGTCCGCGTCGTTCGCGTCGAGTTGCAGCGGATCGAGCCGCCCGCCGACGTCACCGACGCCATGCACCGTCAGATGAAGGCAGAACGCGATCGGCGCGCCCAAGTCACCGAGGCCGAGGGCGCCAAGGCGGCCGCCGTGCTCCGGGCCGAAGGAGTCCAGCAGAGCCAGATTCTAGAGGCCACAGGCCAGGCAGAGGCGATCAAACGAGTCGCCGACGCCGAGCAGTACCAGAAGCTCACCGTGGCCGAGGGTGAGGGCCAGGCCATCGAGCGCGTGTTTCGGGCCATCCACACCGGTGACCCGACTCCGGATCTGGTCGCCATTCGCTATCTCCAGGCCTTGGAGGCGGTGGCCAACGGCCAGGCGACCAAGATCTTCCTCCCGCTGGACACGAGCGGTGTCCTGGGCAGCGTCGCCGCCATCGGGGAGATGTTCAAAGATGCATCGACTCCGCCTGCGCAGTAGAACCTGAACAACATACGAAGGAGCCCGCTCCTACAACGTCGTGAGAGGGCGGTCGAGGGCCGATGCCACCCTGGCAACGGTTTCCATGGTCGCGGCAAACCCCTCCAGGGTGAGGCTCTGCGGACCGTCGCTGAGGGCTTCGTCCGGGCGGTCGTGGACCTCGATGAGAAGACCGTCGGCTCCGGCCGCGACCCCTGCAGCAGCGAGGCTGGGCACCAGCGATCGCTTGCCTGCGGCGTGACTCGGGTCGACGATGACCGGAAGGTGTGACCGCTCCTTGAGGACCGGTACTGCGCTGATGTCGAGCGTGCCCCTGGTGGCGGTCTCGAATGACCGGATCCCGCGCTCGCAGAGAACGACTCTGGGGTTGCCGGCTCCGACGATGTACTCCGCAGCGAGAAGCATCTCCTCGATCGTCGACATCAAGCCTCGCTTCAGCAGAACCGGGGTGGGTTGCTCTCCGACTGCCGAGAGAAGACGGAAGTTCTGCATGTTCCGGCTTCCCACCTGGAGCATGTCGACGTGGCCATTCATCAGCGGTATGTCCTCAGGGGCCACTACCTCCGACACGACCCCGAGGCCGGTCTCCTCCCGTGCCGTGGAGAGAAGCTCCAGACCCCTCACCCCCAGCCCCTGGAAGCTGTACGGGGAGGTCCTCGGCTTGAAGGCTCCGCCGCGGAGAAGGGTTGCCCCCTCCTTGGCCACGGCCCGGGCGATGACCAGCAGCTGCTCTTCGGACTCGACGGAGCATGGCCCAGCCATGACCACCACTCCGCGGCCACCGATCAGCACGTCACGGACCTTGACCGTGCTCGGAGCGGTGCGCGCTTCTCGGGCGACAAAGGGGTAACTGGGGGCGTCGAGGCTGACCGTCGCCACCCCGGGCAGCCCGGCAATGGTCTCGCCGATGCCAGGCTCAGGGTCGCCGATGATGCTGACGATGGTGGTTGCCCCCGCCTCGCCGACGTGAACCCTCAGTCCGTGGCCTTCGATGAAGCGCAAGATGGCGGCCTTCTCCGTGAGGGTGCACCGATCCGAGAGTGTCGCGATCACGGGCGCAGGCCCTCGACAAAGGCCACGGGATCCTCTCCCGCGGCGAGAACCTCCACCAGGGCGCTACCGACGATCACACCGTCGCAGTGTGGCGCCAGGGCCCGAACCTGATCGGCCGTCCTCACCCCGAAACCGGCCAGGACCGGGGCCCGGGAGACCGATCTGACCGCGTCCAGATAGCCGGTCACATCCGAGCCGATCCCGGTGCTCCCCCCTGTCGTCCCGGTCATTGTGACGGCGTAGGTGAAGCCTTCCGACACCGCTCCCAACATTGCGAGCCGGTCCACGGTGGTAACCGGGCTGACCAGCTGGACCAGGCCGATACCGCTCGCCCCGGCGACCTCCCGCAATCCGGCCGACTCCTCGAAGGGCAGATCCGGGATGACCAGGGCAGCCACGCCCGCGTCGGATAGACGCGGCACCAGGTCTTCGAGACCATAGGCAAGAAGGGGGTTGAGATAGCTCATCACCACCAGCTCCGACGGCAACGGTGGGAGTTGCTCGATCGCAGCGACGATCGAGGCGAGGGTTGCCCCGCCTTCAAGGGCGATCCGGCTCGACTCTTGGATCGTGGCCCCGTCTGCCATCGGATCGGAGAACGGGATCCCGATCTCGACCGCGATCGAGGTCTCGGACAATCCGACGAGCGCCTGGCCAAACCCGGACATCGTCGGGAAGCCACCGGTCAGATAGGGGACGATGGCGGAGTCCGCACCTGCCAGCCTTGACTCCAAAGTGGCCGCTCCGGCCAGCGAGGCGCTCATCGCCTCAGACCGGCCAGGATGTCGATGTCTTTGTCACCACGGCCGGAGAGGCCGATCAACACGACGGTACCGGAGCGCGAGTCCAGCCAACGTCTGGCGCCGGCGAGGGCGTGGCTCGACTCGAGTGCCGGAAGGATGCCTTCCAGCCTGCCCAATTCGTCCAACGCGGAGAGGGCCTCGTCGTCCGTGGCCTGCTCATACAGGGCCCGCCCGGTCTCGGCCAGCCACGAGTGCTCGGGACCGACACCGGGGTAGTCGAGCCCGGCCGACACCGAGTGCGTCTCCTGGATCTGTCCTGCCTCGTCCTGCAGGAGGTACGAGTAGCTGCCATGAAGCACTCCAGGAGTGCCGAGGCTGATGGTCGCGGCGTTGTGGCCCAACTCCGGGGAGGCCCCCCCTGCCTCGACTCCGATCAGCTCGATCGGGTCGTCGAGCAGCGGATGGAACAGCCCGATCGCATTGGAACCGCCACCCACACAGGCGAAGGCGGCGTCGGGAAGGCGTCCCGCCCCGGCGAGCATCTGTTGTCTCGCCTCCCGCCCGATGACCGACTGCAGCTCACGCACCAGCCATGGATAAGGATGCGGGCCCACCGCCGACCCGAGCAGGTAGTAAGTGGTCTCGGGCTGGCTGACCCAATCCCTCAACGCCTCGTTGATCGCAGCTCGCAACGTGGCATCCCCGGTGATCACCGGAGCCACCTTTGCCCCGAGGAGCTTCATCCGCTCGACATTGGGAGCCTGCCGCTCGATGTCGGCCGCGCCCATGTAGACGGTGCAATCCAACCCGAGCCGGGCGCAGGCGGCGGCGGTTGCCACACCGTGCTGGCCGGCCCCGGTCTCGGCGATCACCCTCCCCGCCCCCATCTCCCGGGCGAGGAGGGCCTGGCCGATCGCGTTGTTGATCTTGTGCGCCCCGGTGTGGGCGAGGTCCTCACGCTTCAACCAGATGTCCCCACCCCATGCCTCCCCCAGCCGCAGGGCATGGGTCAGGGCGGTCGGCCTCCCCACCCACGACGCCAACTCCGCCTCGTACATGCCCAGGAAGCCTGGGTCGGCAAGGAGCCGGGTGGCCGTCTCCTCCAGCCTTATCAGAGCGGGGATGAGGACCTCGGGGACATATCGCCCGCCGAATCTCCCGAACCTGCCGTCATTGCTGCGGCTGGCCGATTGCATGCCGGGTTCCCTCATGAGCCGTCCTTTCTCGCCGCGGCCACGAACGCCCTGATCAGGTCAGGGTCCTTCTCACCGAGTGCCTTCTCGATTCCCGAGCTCACGTCCACCCCGAAGGGACTGACCGTGGAGACTGCGATGCCGACGTTCCCCGGATCAAGGCCGCCGGCAAGCACCACGTGGCTGCTCGATCGCAGGGCGGCCAGCCGCTCCCAATCCGAAGCGCGACCCGTGCCCCCCTTGGCTGCGCTGTCGACCAAGACCATCCCGCTACCAGTGGTGTCGAGGGCCCGATCCAGCGAACCTTCCAGACCGGGACCGTCGACAACAACAGGCAGCAGTCGATCAGAGGGCAATCCGGCCAGCTTGCCGACCTCCCCCTGGAAGAGATCGGGCCCCACCTCGGTTCTCGTGCGGGCGAGAAGCTCTGGAGAGGGATCGTGGAACACGGCCACTCCGAGCACACTCTGTGGGAGGAGAGACATCAAGCTCGCCGCCTGGGCGAGAGATATCTGTCTCGGCGAGGAAGTCAGGACGAACCCGACTGCGTCGGCTCCAGCGTCGATGGCGACCTCCAATTCGGTCGGGGTCCGGATCCCGCACAGCTTCACGAACAGACTCACCCGGCCACCGCCATGGCCCGACGTCCGGATTCCACCATCGAGCGCGCCAATTCCTGCGGTGCCTCGCTTCTCATCAAAGCCGAACCGACCAGAGCGGCGTGGTAGCCGAGCCCGGCGACTCGTTCCACGTCCCCTGGGCCGCTCATCGCGCTCTCTGCCACCGCCACCTGGCCGGCAGGGAGGTGGCCGGCCAGGTCGCGATGCCGCTCGGGAACGATCTCCAGAGTGTCGAGATCCCGGCAATTGACCCCAATCAGCGTGGCCGCCCCTGGTCGGGCCAGGGAGGACATCCTCTCAAGATCGTCGGCATCGAATGCCTCGAGGAGTGTGAACATGCCCAGTTGCGCCGCGACCGCGATCATCCGCACCAGGGCCTCGTCCGACAGGATCCGGGCAATCAGGAGCACACCATCGGCACCGGCCTCACGAGCCTCGTAGACCTGATAGGGGTCGACTAGGAAGTCCTTGGCCATGACGGGGATGTCGACCGAGGCGCTGATCGACCTCAGATCGTCCAGCGAGCCCCCGAACGATGATGGCTCGGTGAGCACGGAGAGCACCGCGGCGAGACCGGTCTGATAGCCGATCGCGGTCGCCACCGGGTCCCGTTCCGGGAACCTTCCTTCTGAAGGGGATCGGGGCTTGATCTCCGCGATCAGGTCGAAGGAGCGCCCGAAGCCTCCCAGCGCCCTGGGAGGCGGAGTTGAAAGGGCGGAGAGCTGCACCTCCGCCACCGGTCGGACCCGGGCGGCATCTTCGAGCCGCTGGCGCGATCTCTCGGTCATGGTGTCCAGGAAGGCGCTCACTTCTTCGCCTCGCCCGCGCCGAATTCTGCCAGGCTCTTGGCCAGGGCCGCGGCGCGCCCATCGTCGATGGCCGCCGCGGCCGCCTCCACGGCATCGGCGGCGGTGGCCGCTAGGCCCGCCACCTCCAAGGCAAGCCCCGCGCCGAGCACGACGGCATTCCGGTGAGCGCTCCGCTCCCCCTCGAACACGTCGATGAGACGCCGGGCATTGTGCGACGGGCTTCCGCCGGCCAAATCTTCCGGTCGGCAGCCAGGAATGCCGAGATCCGTCGGGCTGCGCACCGCCTCGTCGACCTCGCCCGGCCGGACGTCGAGGAAGAGGAAGTCGCCCAGGGGCGACGGCTCGTCCCAGCCGCCGGCACCGTGGATGACAAAGGCTCGTTCAATGTCGAGCCCCGCCAACGCGCTCGCCATCAGCCGGGCAACGTCGGGGTCGAAGGCCCCGATCACCAGATGGGCCGGTGCCGCCGGGTTGGTCAATGGTCCCAGGATGTTGAAGACCGTCCTGACCCCCAGGGCACGGCGGACCGGCCCCACTGCTGCCATAGCCGGGTGATAGTGAGGGGCGAACAGGAAGGTGAATCCGGTCATCTCGAAGAGACGACGAGCCTGGTCCTCGTGCAGCGGCATCGGCAGGCCCAGTTGCTCCAGCACATCTGCGCTGCCACTGGCACTCGTCATCGACCTGTTCCCGTGCTTCACCACGGGAACACCTGCGGCCGCGGCCAGGATCGCGGACCCGGTGGAGAGATTCAGGCTGCCGGAGCGATCTCCCCCCGTACCGACGACGTCCACCGCGCCGGTCACGTCGATCAGCGGGTCCGTGGCCAGGGACCTCATCGCCCGGGCAAAGCCCTGCACCTCTTCGGGTGTCTCCCCCTTTGCCCGAAGTGCCACCAGCAGGGCCCCTGCCGCGGCGGGGTCGATCTCGCCACCCGTGAGCTGATGGACCAGCGCCTCTGCCTCTTCGACGCTCAGATCGGTACCGGCGAGCAGATCGTCGAGAACCTCTCTCATCTCGCACCCCCAAGGTCGAGGAAGTTGCGCAAGAGGAGGTCACCGTGCGGGGTGAGCATGCTCTCCGGATGGAACTGCACTCCCTCCACGGGAAGCTCGCGGTGCCGTAACCCCATGATCACCCCATCGGACGTGAAGGCGGTCACCACCAACTCCTCGGGGAGGTCTTCCTCCATGACGGCCAGAGAGTGGTATCGACCGGCATCGAACGGGTTGGGCAGTCCGGCATAGATCGTGGCCGAGTCGTGATAGACGGGGGACGACTTGCCATGACGCAACTCCTCGGCGTGGTCGACGGTCCCGCCGAGGGCCGCGGCCAGCGCCTGGTGTCCCAGGCAGACACCGAGAATCGGGACCTCGTCGAGCATCCCGGCGATCAACTTCATCGACTCGCCGGCCGACTCGGGTCGGCCGGGGCCGGGTGAGATGACCAGGTGGGTCGGCTCGATCTCCCTCGCCTCCTCGAGACTGATCTGATCGTTGGTCCGCACTGTCACGTCGGCGCCCAGGATGCGAAGCGCCTGTACGACGTTGTAGGTGAAGGAGTCGTAGTTGTCGATGAGGAGAACCCGGCTCATAGACCGCTCGCCGCCGTTTCAAGAGCCCCTCGCATCGCGCCGGACTTGGACAGGACCTCTTCCCATTCGGCGGAGGGAATGCTGTCGGCGACGATCCCTGCGCCCGCCTGATACGAGTACCTGCCCTCAGACATGACAATGGTTCGGATCGCAATCGCCTGATCCATGCTCCCTCCGTGCCCGAAATAGCCCACCGTTCCCGCATAGAGCCCCCGACCGACCGGCTCGATCTCTTGAAGCAGCTCCAAAGCACGTATCTTCGGCGCGCCGACCACCGTTCCGGCGGGGAAGGCCGCTGCGAACAGGTCGAAGGCGTCGGCTCCGGCATCCAGAGTCCCGCTCACACCGCTGACCAGGTGGATCACGTGGCTGTAACGCTCGATGGCCCGATACGGATCCACCCTGATCGAGCCCGGCACCGCCACCCGCCCCAGGTCGTTGCGGGCGAGATCGACCAGCATCACGTGCTCGGCCGCCTCCTTTGCGTCACCGATCAGCTCTTCTTCAGCGCGGCGGTCCCGATCTTCATCGTTGAAACGCGGCCGGGTTCCGGCGATCGGCCGTAGCTCTGCCGTAGCGCCTCGCAGCCGGACCAGGGCCTCGGGTGAAGAACCGATCACCTTGGTCGGGCCCAGGTCACAGAAGTACATGTAGGGCGACGGGTTGAGCAGCCGCAGACCCCGGTAGACCGTGAAGGGATCGAGTTCGGTCTCACCGGCGAAACAGACCGACGGCACGATCTGGTAGACGTCGCCTTCGGTGATGTGATACCGGCACTTCTCCACCACCGACTCGAACTGCTCCTTACCCATCGAGAGCATCGGCTCGCTGAAGGCTCCAGTGGAGCCCGTTCCGGGAAGGCCCCTGGCGAGCAAGGCCATCACTTCGCGACGGAGGGCGAGCCGGTCGGTCTCCGAGCCGTCGTGGAGCAGGGCGGCCCGTCGGCTGAGATGATCGAACACGATCAGGCTCGGCGGCCCGTAGAGCTGCAACTCCGGAACGTCGCCGGGGGGTGGCGCACCTCCCGCGAGACGGTGGGCGACGTCGAAGCCGACCGCCCCGACAAGCCCGCCGCGGAATGGGATCCCCACGTTGATAGGGCCGGGAGCGGGCGCCGAGGCCAGCGCCTTGCGCAAGGCGTCCATCAGGCCATCGATCGAGCCGTCGGTCTCGATCCGGCTCTCACCGGCCTCGACAGTCCACCCGTCGCTTCTCACCTCGAGCCCCTGGCCGAATCCGATGAATGAGTACCGGCCGATCTGGTCACCGTGCTCGACGCTCTCGAGGAGAAAACGCGGCCCGAGAGGGGCGAGCTTGAGATAGACCGAGGTCGGGGTGTCCAGATCGGCCGGAATGTCGAAGAGGTTGTTCATCGGGGCTCCTCTCCCGGAGCCCGGCCGATGGGTCTGTAAACGAAAAACCCACCTGCCGGGGACCGGAGATGGGTTCGCAGTGATCAGAGAGCGGGGACTATCCGACCGAAGCCACCTCCGGCGCGCGCCAGCCCCACCACCAGGTGCGACCGCTCTGCGGGGTGATCGATCGGTTCATGTCGGATGGACGCTACGCCCGGGCCGCCGGTACGTCAAGACCGGCCGGATCGATCACCCGCCGACCCGGTTCATCCCGGCGATCAATTGCTCGACCTCGGCCGGGGCCACGGGGGCGTACACGACGAGTGTGTATTGATCGCACCGCTCACCTGGTGCCTCGTACCAGCCCGCAACCCAGGTGCCATCGGGATGGGGCCCGACCACTCCCCTGGTGCCGTCGATGAAAACTTCCCCCTTCTCTGCAGGCCACTCGACTGCAGGAAGGGTGCCCCGAACCAGCGCGACCGCCACCGAGCCATCGCCACGCCCCAGCAAGCTGGCGCTGCTCCCGGGCACCGATGTCCAGACATCGGGCTCGATCCCGGCCGGGTCGAGGAATGTGCTCCCCACCCCTGCCGGGAGGTAGTCGAACTCATAGGGCGGCGATGGGCACTCGACAGGCGGCTCGGTGGACGTGGTAGCCGGGAGAGTGGTGGTGGTGGTGCCGCTCAGGGTGGTGCTCGTCGTCTCGGCCCCTGAAGAGGAGCACGCGCCAACCGAGATCAGCAGGATCGATAGGAGCGATACCAACAACCTGGTGCGGTTCAACGCAAGGCCCTCATGTACCCGTCCCGGGAACCGAGGTAGATGCTGCCCTTCCACACCACCGGGGTCGACTCCAGGCAGGCGCCCCCCAGGTTGAGCGACCAGTCCAGCACCGGTAAGCTGGGATTCTCCAGCGAGTAGGAGCGGACATCACCGAGGCAGGTGGCGACCACGAGCGACCCGTCGACCACCACCGGAGACGACCACGAGTGGAACCCGGTCTGGTCTTGCCAGAGGAGTCGACCATCGGCTGCGTCGACGGCGATGACCGACCCCTGATGGGTGTTCAGGTAGACCACGTCTTCGTATAGGGCGGGAGAGGACCACGACCCTGCGTCCGACGACCCCGAGGTGAGGTCGACCCCCCACACCCGTGGATCGCCATTCGTGTACGGGTCCAGCTTGATCAGTTGCCCCACCTCCCGGTTGCGGGCGCTCTCCACCGAGCTCATCTGCGAGGGCTCGTGCTCGATGGACACATAGAGATTGCCTTCCTCGTCGGCCACCATCGTGGCGTCGATATCCCCACCGGCGTAGTAGTCGAAGACGATCGGGGCTTCCCCATCGCCGACGTTGCTGACGTCCACCCCGACGATGCGGCCCCCCGAGTTGGAGAAGTAGACCCTCTGGTCGAAAGCCAACACCGAGCTCTCGATCGACACATTCCTCCCTGAGTTGGCGAGGAGCTCGTCGTTGTAGCCTGGCATCTGCACCAGCTTTTCCGGTTCCACCACGACCTTGCCATCGGCGTCGTAGCCGCGGTTCAGCCGGATCGCAAAGAACCACCCGTTCTCGCCACCCTCGTACATGACGTCGTCCACGATGGCGGGATTCGAGTCCCAGTCGTCGTTCCAGATCCCGTCGACCTCGCTCGCATCCATCGACCAGAGCAGGGCTGGCTCCTCCCGGTCGAGGGCGAGGATCCTCAGCTTGTTGTCGCGTGATCCGAAATAGAGCAGGGGGTACCCGTCCGGGTCGAGTGTCACCGAGCCCTTGATGATGTCCCCGGTTTGGAACTCGGGGCGTAGGTCCTCGCCGGTGGATGCGTCGACGAAGTGCACTGCAGCGTCGTAGGCGCCGAAGATCAGCTCGGTCACGCCATCCTCCCGCTCCCAGAGCGCCGGCTGGCCGGTCCACCCCATCCCGCACCAGACACGCGATTCGCCGCCCTCAGAGGAGGAGCTGCACATCTGTGCGTCCGGGTAGCGCCAGGCCACGGTCGGCGAGTCGGGCACCGGGCCCGTCCCGTGGAACGAGCGAGTCGGGTTCCCCCGGAACATTGTCACCCCCACTGTGGTTCCCCACGGCTGCCCGACAGTCCATCCCGGGACTGTCCCCGGCGCCCGCTCCCGGGGAGGGGACGTGGTAGTGGAGGTGGCGGGCAAGGTCGTTGTCGGGGTCTCCGGTCTCGTGCCCGGTCGGGTCGGTGTGGTGTCGACGACAGCTGTGGTGCTCGGGACGGCCGCTTCGGGGCTGTCCGACCCGTCGCCCCGTGTGATGAGATAGACGGCGAGACCGAGCACGAAGCCGGCGGCGATAATCGTCAGCACCTGGCCGGCTCTTTCGTTCACGATCGGCTCCTTCTATGCGGGCGGGGCGCAAGTCGCCTCGCCCGTGAGCACAGGATGGCCGTGAGTCTCGATATAGGCCGGTATCAAACATGCCTCGATCACTCCCTCGGGGCTGACCACTGCCCGGGCCACGGCGGTAGTGGCGCTGGCCACCGAGTTGTGGGGCCAGACGAAGTTGCCCAGTGACCAGAAGACCGAGGCGCCATCGATCATCTCCAGAGGCTGCATCCGGTGGGGATGGTGACCGAAGATGATGTCGGCCCCGGCGTCGATCATCGCATGGGCCCGCTCGATGTCGTCCTGACGCGGCGTGGTGTCGAGCTCCATCCCCCAGTGGACGGTGACCACCACCAGATCCGCCTGCTGGTCGGCGGTCTGCACCGCCTCGACCATCGACGCCGTGTCGTCTCCGCTTCGCATTCCCGGTGAGTCGGCGGTCGCATACCAGCCATCGTTGGGAGCCACTCCTCCGAAACCGACCACAGCGATCCTCCACCCGTTGACCTCGAACAAGGCCGGCGCCCCTGCCTCCTCCACATCACGCCCGGCGCCCACCGCCCCGATCCCGGCCGCAATCAGGTTGTCCCGCCCGTCGACCAGGGCCTCCTTGCCGAAGTCGCCTGAGTGGTTGTTCCCCATGTTGGCGACGTCGACACCATTTGCCTTGACCGACGGAAGCGCCTCCGGGGGGCAACGGAACACGAATTCTTTGTTGAGAGGTGTGCCGAGGTCGGAGGGGACGCATTCGAGGTTGATGACGGTGAGGTCGTCCTCGAGAAAAAGACCGTCGACCCCCGTCCAGGCGTGGTCCCAACCTTCCTCGGCGAGCGCCGGAATGTAATCCGGGTCGACGGCGACGTCACCCGTGCCCTGGATCACGAGCCAATCCTTCTCGGGCAATGTGGTGCTGGTCACGAGCATGGTCATAGTCGAGGATGTCGACGCCACCGAGGCTGGGGTGGTGGATTCCGTGGTGACGGCCAGGGTGGTGGTCACGGGCGATGCCTCGGCGGGTCGCCACATCATGAAGGCGGCGGCACCGGTTACGAGACCACCTATGAAGATGACGAGGAGGCGGATTGTGCGAGACACGCGCGGACGAGGGTAAAGCCTCTCTCAGAGAATCTGACTCAAGAACAGCTTGGTGCGCTGCTCCCGGGGGTCGGTGAAGAAATGCTCCGGGCTGCCTACCTCGACGATCTCGCCGTCTGCCATGAATACCACCCGGTTGGCCACGGCCCGGGCAAAGCCCATCTCGTGGGTGACCACGATCATCGTCATCCCGCCCCTGGCAAGCTCCACCATCACGTCGAGCACCTCTTTGATCATCTCGGGATCGAGCGCCGAGGTCGGCTCGTCGAAGAGCATCACCTTGGGCTGCATGGCCAGGGCCCGGGCGATAGCGACCCGCTGCTGCTGGCCCCCGGAGAGCTGCCCCGGATACTTGCGTGCCTGCTCGGGGATCTGGACCCGCTCCAGCATCTGCATTGCGAGCGACTCGGCCGACTTCTTGGGCATTCTCCGCACTTGCCGGGGGGCAAGACTGACGTTGTCCAGGACAGTGAGATGGGGGAACAGGTTGAACTGCTGAAAGACCATACCGGTCTCGCGACGCACCTCCTGGATGTTCCGCAGATCGTCGGAGAGCTCGATACCGTCGACCACGACCCGTCCCCGATCGTGTTTCTCGAGACGGTTGATGCACCGGATCAGGGTCGACTTGCCAGAGCCTGATGGGCCGATCACGACCACCACCTCCTGGCGGCCGATTCTCATGTCGATGTCCTTCAAAGCCTGAAAGTCCCCGAAGAACTTGTCGACGTGCTCGAGCTCGATGATCGTCTCGCCGGTCGCCTTCGTCGCGTCCGAATAGTCCGCCTGGAGCGTCACCGTTCACCCACCCCCAATCGCCTCTCGAGTCTTCGCGATTCCCGCGACATCGTGTACGAACCGACCCAGAACACCAGCCCGGCGAAGCCAAGGGTCAGTACGAAGAGGCCTTTGCCGAGGAACTCGGGCTGGGCGTTGACGATGAACGCTGCCTCGAGCAACTCGAGGACACCCAGTATTGCCACCAATGTAGTGTCCTTGAAGAGGCTGATGAACTGCCCCACCATGGCCGGGATGGTGGCCCGCAACGCCTGGGGCAAGACGATGAGACGCATCGTCGTCCATGGGCTGAGACCAACGGCTTGTGCCGCCTCCACCTGCCCGCCAGGGACGGCCTGGAGGCCTCCCCTGACCACCTCGGCGATATAGGCGGACTCGAACAGAGTTATCGCGATCAGCATCCTTGTGACCAGCCCCGGCCGAAGGTCGCTGGGGATGAGGAACCCAATGGCCAGCGCCCCGAACAGGAGCAGGGTGATCAGAGGCACCCCTCGGACCAATTCGATGTAGGTCACCGAAATCCCCCGGATCGCGGGCAGTGACGAACGCCGACCGAGGGCAAGCATCAACCCGAGGGGGAAGGCGAACAAGATGCCTGCGACGGTGAGGAACAGGTTGAGATGGAGACCACCCCAATCCTCCCAGCCAACTCCACCGAATCCGGCCAGGACCACGTATGTCCCAGCAATGAGAAGCAGGGCAAAGAGCCAGGTCCACCTCCTGATCCCACCGGGCAGCCGGCGAGTCAGGTAATAGGAGCCGAGCCCGACCAGGGTCGCTCCCAATGTGAGCAGGGCAGGAGCGGGAGTGGTGGTGAAAGCAAGGATGACAGAAACCAGGGCGATGATCGGCCAGAACCGCCACAGAACTTGACGAAAGGGGGTGGCTGTGTACGGGAGACCTGCCTCACGGGCCCGGTCCTGGGCTCCGGCGGCGAGTGACCCGCCCACCGACCCGATCAGCACCGCGATCAGATAGGTCGCCGCCCAGGGCCGCCACAACTGATCGGCGGGGAACTGCCCGATCATGAACAGTCTCAGGTTGACTCTGATGATCTCGAAGTCGGCACCGAGCAAGCCCCGAAGCAGAGTCACCAGCGCCGAACCCAGGAGGCCACCCAGGGCGACGGTTAGCAGAGTGTTGTACCAGGTGTTGAAGAGGTTCTTCCTGACCCAGTCCAGCGGGCCCCGGGCCGGATCCACTGGCACCGCGGGCTCTTCGAATACTGGCGCCTCGACAGTCATTGGGTCACCAGCCTCATTCGGCGATTCACCAGGTTGACGATCAGCGAGATGAACAGCGAGAACAACAAGTAGATCCCCATCAGAATGGCGATCATCTGCGGCGCCGGCTGGCCATTGCCGATCGCCTGGAATGTGATGCGGGTGATCTCTCCGTATCCGACGGCGATGGCCAGGGAGGTGTTCTTGGTGAAGTTCAGGTACTGGTTGATGACCGGTGGTATCGCGATCCGCATGGCTTGCGGCAGGATCACATGGCGGAGCCGCTGAGAAGAGGAGAGGGCAATCGCGTTCGCCGCCTCGGTCTGCCCTCGCGGCACGGCGAGGATGCTTCCCCTGACGATCTCGGCGACGTGGGATGCGGTGTAGAGCACGAGGGCGGCCAGCACCGCGAAGTATGCGGCCAGACCCTGGAACCCTCCCTCGAGCGAGCGCCCGTCGAGGGAGGGCTGGGACAACCGGATGGGATCGCCGAACGCGAGGAAGGAGCCGGTGGCCACAATCAGAAAGACAAGGGAGGACCAGAGGAACCGATGATGTGGTTGCCCGGTTCGCTCCCAGTGCCGGGTCCTCAACCCCCACACCCCAATCGAGATGAGAAGGGCGACGGCGAGCACCAACAGGAAGGGGCCGAAGTCGGGCTGAGCCGTGAACCCGACCACGGCGACATACCGGTTGTTGATGATCACCAGATCGGCGATGTTGATCGACTCCTCGAGGACAGGGAACTGGAGCACCACTGCGTTGAAGGCGAAGAAGATGATCAGCAACGGCGGAATGTTTCGCAGAATCTCGACATAAAGGCCCGCAGCGCGAGCCACCAGCCAGTTTGTGGAGAGACGGGATATGCCCACGATCACGCCCACGACGGTGAGCACGGGAATTCCCACGATGACCAACGCCAAGGTGTTCTTGATCCCGGCCAAGAGCCCCTGCCAGATGGGCGCGCCAGGACCGAGATCGGAGCCGGCGATATCGACTCCGAGCGGCTGGGTGAGGAAATTGAAATCGGTCGGGAGACCGGCCGCCTGCAGGTTGTTGGTCAGGTTGAACCACAGCACGTACAGGACGACGACGACTATCGCGATAGCCGCTATCTGCGCCAGGACGCGCAACACCCGCACGTCCCGCCACACGGGCGGTCTGGGCCTGGCCTCCTCCTTCACCGTCAAACGATCACCGCCGATCGGAACGAGGTGGCCTCTCGCCCTGAGGCGAGAGGCCAGCCTGTTCCGTCATCTACTAGCGATAAGGCGGCGCATAGAGCAGCCCACCGTCGGTCCACAGGGCATTGACCCCGCGCTCCAGACCGAGAGGCGTGTCCGGCCCCACATTGCGGTCGTAGATCTCGGCGTAATTTCCGACAGCGCCGATCACCATCGCCGCGAAGTCGGTGGGCAAACCGAGACCCGGATCGAAGGGAGCCGTCCCCGATTCAGTCTCCACATCGAGACCTAGGAAGTTACGTATCCCGGCGTCTTCGGTGTCGGCGAACGTGTCCACATTCGTGGATTCGATCCCGAACTCTTCCGCCTGGATCGTGGCCAGGATTATCCAGTCGACCACCTGGGCCCACTGGGAGTCCCCGTCGAGCACGGCTGGACCCAGAGGTTCTTTGGAGAAGGTCTCCTCGAGGATCACCAGAGCCTCGGGGCCACCCTGGTCGTCCGGCCATGCCGAGCGCACCCCGGCAAGCTGGGACTTGTCCGAGGTCCAACCGTCACACTGGCCCTCGATGAACGCCGCCTGGAGCTGCGCGTTCTCATCGAAGGTGAGCGGCGTGTAGTTGATCCCGGCCATCCTCGTGGTCAGGTTCAACTCTGTCGTCGTGCCTGAGAGGACACAGATGCTGGTGTCCGTCATCTCGTCGATGGAGGCGAAGCCGCTTTCGGCCGTAACCATCATCCCCTGACCGTCGTAGAACGTGGTGGTGAGGAAGGTGGCAGCCAGGCCTCCGTCCCGGCTCGAGGTGAAGGTCGTATTCCGAACCAGGACGTCGATCTCACCCGACTGAAGGGCGGTGAACCGCTGCTCCGCCGTCAGATCCACGAACTCCACGGCCGCGGGATCACCGAGCACCCCGGCAGCGATAGCACGACAGAAGTCGATGTCGAAGCCGGTGTGCTCCCCGGCGGCGTCGACGAAGCCAAAGCCAGGCACTGCATTGTTAACGCCGCAGTTGAGAGTGCCGCGGTCCTGGACCTCGGCCAGTCTGCCGCCCGTAGACGGACCAGGGGCGGCTCCTTCGGTGGTCGAGGTCTCATCCCCGCCAGTTGCAGTTGTTGTTGGCTCCCCGGATGCATCCCCACCGGCAGTCGTCGTGGTGTCGGCTGTTTCGGTGCAAGCGGCGAGCAGCAGCATCACGGCCATCAGGGCCGCCGGTAGCTTGTTTGGTCTCACTCTCTTCCCTCCTTGGTCGCTTCACGACCGCGGTGCGGTCGTGCGCTGGGGCGACACTAGCCCCGGGGCCCGGCGACGGGTCGGGCACCGATAGCTCGCCAGGCACTGTCCGAGAGGACTCCTTCATGTCAGAGCGTGATCACGCCCTGCTCCGACGGCTCCGATCCCGGCAGCGATCAGGTTGTCGCGTCCATCGACAAGGGCCTCCTTGCCGAAGTCGCCGGAGTGGTTGTTCCCCATGTTGGCGACTTCGATGCCGGCAGCTCCGATCGAGGGAGGGCCTCGGGGGGGCATCGGAACACGAACGCCTTTTCCAAAGCCGCTCCCAATTCGGAGGGGACGCACGCGAGGTTGATCACCGTCAAGTCGTCCTCGAGGAAGAGACCGTTCAGGCCGGACCAGGCGTGGTCCCAGCCTTGCTGGGCAAGAGCCGGAATGTATTCCGGGTCGACGGCGACGTCACCCGTGCCCTGGATCACGAGCCAATCCTTCTCGGGCAATGTGGTGGTGGTCACAAGAATGGTCGTGGTGGAGCTGGTCGACGCCACGGAGGGCGCCGGTTGGATTCCGCAGCCAAAGCCAGGGTGATGGTGGTGACGGGCGATGCCTCGGCGGGTCGCCACATCATGAAGGCGGCGGCGCCGGCGACGACGCCACCGATCGCTCTGATGAGGAACCGGATGGTGCGGGACACGTGGGGCGTAGGCTTTCGTCGAATCGACACAACCTACTAGGAGGGGACCACGCCAGTGTCACAACGAGTCACCGCCCGGATCGTATGGGTGGTCGCCGGGCTGACCATCGCCGCCTGCTTCTACTCGCTGTGGACGGTTTGGCGGGAAGGGATGACGGACGGTCCCCTTCTCTACGCGGTCGCCGGGGTCGTCTGGACGCTGATGCCGGTCGCCTTCGTCCTCACCGGTGCCGTGATCCTGTCAAGGCAACCAGGAAATGTGATCGGCTTGCTCCTGGTTGTGCCGGTGGTCTCCTTCGTGCTGGTGGACGTCATCTTCCAGATCCCGCAAACCGCTCCCGCCGAGCTGAGCGCGGCACTGTGGCTGCAACTCTGGTTCGACAACTGGTCGTGGGTGCTCCTCATCTTCCCCCTCTTTCACCTGCTCCTGGTCTTCCCAACCGGGCAGTTGATATCGGGTCGCTGGAGATGGGTCGTGTGGATCGAGTTGCTGATGGTCGCAGTGATGGTTTTCGGGGCGGCGTTCGGCCAGGTGATCGGGCCGCTGAACACAGAGGGCTGGACCGTCAATGCCTGGACCGTGCCCAACCCGGTGGGGTTCATCCCGATCACCGCATTCGGGTCGACCTTCGAGGCGATCTGGGGAGCCGGGCTCTTCTTCATGACCGGCGCCGCCTTCGCCGCCGTCATCGTTCGGTTTCGTCGCGGCGGAGCGGTGGAGCGCCAGCAGCTCAAGTGGCTGCTGTTCTCGGTCAGCATGTTCGGGCTGGTATACGGCGGGGCGGCTTTGACTCTCGGAGAAATCACGTCGGGCAGCTGGGGGGATCTGCTCTTCGGACTGTCCGTCATCGGTGTCCCGGTTTCGATCGGGATCGCCGTCCTCCGGTACCGACTGTTCGATATCGACCTGATCATCCGGAAGACCCTGCTGTATGCAGCGGTTACAGGGCTCCTGGTCGGCGTCTACGCCCTTTCGGTATTCGTCCTGCAAACCCTCGTGGGCGACATCGTCGGAGAAGGGTCCCCGTTGACCGTGGCCACTTCGACTCTCCTCATCGCCGCACTGTTCAATCCGTTGCGACGGCGGATGCAGGACCTGATCGACCGCCGTCTCTACCGGGGCAAGTACGACGCCCAGAAGGTCATCGACGAATTCGTTGCCATCGCCCGGGATGAGGCGGACATGGATCGCCTGTCACACGATCTCCTCGCACTGGTGGATCAGACGGTGAAGCCGACAGTGAAGGGGTTGTGGGTCAAGGGAGCGCAAAGCCCGGCAGGCTGAGGCTCAGCGCACGTCGCCCATGAGCCGCAGGAAGCGGTGGGCGCGCTCCGTCGTCGGATTGACCAGAACCTGATCCGGGGGGCCTTGCTCCACTACCCGGCCTTCGTCCATGAATAGGACACGATTGGCCACGTCGCGGGCGAAGGCGAGCTCGTGCGACACCACGATCATGGTCATCCCCTCCTTGGCCAGGGTCTTGATCACATCGAGCACCTCCCCCACCAGCTCCGGATCGAGGGCTGAGGTCGGCTCATCGAACAGGATGAGTGCCGGATTCATGGCCAGAGCCCGGATGATGGCGACCCTCTGCTGCTGCCCACCCGAGAGACGGTCCGGGAACTCGTCCCTCTTGTCGGCGAGGTCGAATCGGGTCAGCAGCTTCTGCGCAGTGACCTGGGCCTCCTCGACCGGGATCTTGAGCACCTTGTTCGGCGCCAGCGTGATGTTGTCGAGGACGGACAAGTGCGGGAAGAGGTTGAACGACTGAAACACGATCCCGATCTGACGACGGACCTCGTCGGCGTTGAACTCGGGGTCGGCGATGTCCACCCCGTTGAGCAGGATCTCCCCGTCGTCCACCGGCTCGAGCAGGTTGATGCAACGAAGAAGGGTTGACTTCCCCGAACCGGAGGGACCGACCACGGCGAGCACCTCGTGGGTGGACAGCTCGAGGCTGACGTCGGCGAGGACGGTGAGGTCGCCGAACTCCTTCCAGACTCCGCGCACCTCCAGTAGAGACGCGGTCACAGCGAGCCACCCGTTACCCGCTTCTGCTGGCGTCGGATCAGGTAGTCGGTGAACCGTGCCAGCGGGATGGTGAGGAGGAGGAACAGCAACGCCGCCACCAGGTAGGCGGTGAAATTGAAGGTCTTGGCCACATATATCTGAGACTTGCGAAATGCCTCCTGGACCCCGAGCAGGGCGACCAACGCCGAGTCCTTCTGCAGGGCGACGAAGTCGTTGAGCAGGGGTGGTATGACCCGCCGTACCGCTTGAGGGAGGACGACGAATCTCATGCTCTGCGCCGAGGTCAGGCCAAGAGAGCGTGCAGCTGCCCGCTGGCTCTCGTGCACCGACTCGATCCCGGCCCGATACACCTCGGTCACGTAGGCGGAGTAGGAGACGACCAGGGTGGCGATGGCCCAGAACTCCTGGCTGTTGGGTACGCCCTGGAGGTCGAGGGCAGGGATCCCGAACCCGAACAGATAGAGGAGGATGATGGTCGGGATGCCACGGATCACGTCGACGTAGGCGGTGGCGCCAAGTCTGAGCGGTGTGAGAAGGGGAGAGCGGCTGTTCCGGATCACGGCCAGAAGCAGCGCCACGATCAGGATCAGGACCTCGGCGATCAGGAAGATGCGGACGTTCCGCCGGAATCCATACAGAATGTCCGGGAACGACGCCTTGAAGTCCTCCCAACTGAAGAACGACTCCTTGACCGCCTCCCACCCAGGGGAGCTGACGATGATCACCGCCAACGTTCCGAACACCACCAGTGAGCTGATGGCGCCGATTGCAAGGGATCGGCGGCGCTGGCTCCTCTGAAAGGCCAGACGCCGCGCCCGGCCCGGGGACATTCCCGTGCTGCGACGCGGCGCCTCGGCCTCAGTCATTCACTTCTCAGTCAATCGCTTGTCAGCTGATTTCGATGACCGGGGCATCGACGACATCCGACAACCACTCCTGTTGGAGGGCGGCGAGGTCGATGTTGGCCAATGCCTCGTTGACGCAGTCACGCAAAGGGTTGCCCTCCTCGAAGAGCATGCCGAACTGCTCGCCCTCGTCGCCGCCGGAGGGGAACTGGGCGATCACAGTCGAGCCCTCGATCTCCACCGCCGAGACATAGAACGCCGTGGGCAGGTCGAGGACGAGGCCGTCCAGCTGGCCGGCATCGAAAGCAGCTTTGGCGTCGGCATTGGTGTCGTAGACCAACGGCTCGGTTTCCGGCTGAATCACGTCGTTGATGAAGTCCAGGCTGGTAGTACCGACCTGGGCGCCAAGACGAAACGCCCTCAGCTCTTCGATGGTGGTCGCCGCAGCGATATCCGAGTCTGAGAAGCCAAGCAGTGCCTGATTCACGTTGTAGTAGCCGTCGGAGAAGTCGACCGCCTCGTCCCGCTCCGCGGTGATGGAGATCTGGTTGATGTCGAAGTCGAACTCCTTCTCACCCGGCGCGTAGGAGTTGTTGAAGGGGACGACCACCCACTCCACCTCCTCAGCAGTGAAGCCCAACTCTTCTGCCACTGCATAGGCGACTGCGCTCTCGAATCCGGTCCCAGTGGATGGTCCACCGTCGAAGTCGAACCAGGGCGGGAACGCTGGTTCGTCGGTGCCAATGGTTAGCACTCCCTCCTGGACCAGGGTCAGGTCCTCCCTCTCGCAGGAAACACCCTCCTCGGCGCCGTCGCCACCGTCGGTGGCGCAGCCGGCCAGCACCAGCCCGAGCACTGCGATCAGGGCGATGGATTTCTTCATCAGGAGACCTCCTCCAAGGCACGAATGGAAGCGGTCAGCGTAGTGGGAGCCGAGACTGTCGACGAGGCGGCAGCTCCCGGCCGACCGGCGTCTTGTTCGCCCGGAGGGACTGAAGCAAGGCGAAAGGGTCCAACCCAGACGCACGAGGGTTGCCGACGGCGAAGTGGCCGGCAACGTATTGCTACTTCTCCTGGACCATCCTGAGGAAGCGGCGCGCCCTCTCGGTCTTGGGATTCGTGAGCATCTGGTCGGGAACGCCTTCTTCGACCACCACTCCACCATCCATGAACACCACCCGGTCGGCCACCTCGCGGGCGAAGGTCATCTCGTGCGTGACCACCATCATCGTCATTCCATCGCGGGCCAAGGTCCGCATCACATCGAGCACTTCGCCGATCAACTCGGGGTCGAGGGCCGACGTCGGCTCGTCGAAGAGCATCATGTCCGGGTTCATCGACAACGCCCGTGCAATTGCCACCCTCTGCTGTTGGCCCCCGGAGAGACGGATCGGGTACTCGTCGATCTTGTCGAGGAGCCCGACCCTCTCGAGCACCTGCTTGGCGACCTCCTCCGCCTCGTCATCACTTCTCTTCAGGACCTTGGTCTGGGCAATGGTGAGATTGTGCAGGACGTTCAAATGCGGAAACAGGTTGAACTGCTGGAAAACCATCCCGATCCGGGTCCGCAACTTGTCCACGTCGGCATCGGGATCGGTGATGTCCTCGCCTTCGATCAGGATCGTCCCCGAAGTCGGGTCCTCGAGTCGGTTGACGCAACGAAGCAGAGTCGACTTGCCCGAGCCGGACGGTCCAATGACACACACCACTTCGCGATCGGCAACCTCGAAGTCGATGCCCTTCAGGACCTCCAACGCGCCGAAGCGCTTGTACAGATCGTTTATCTCGATGGCGGGAACCGTCATCGCGCCCTGGCCGCCTTTCTCTCCAAGCGGCGCACCAATGCCGTGAGCGGCAGCGTGATCAACAGGTAGACGATCGCCGCCACAGTCAAGGGCGTTGCGTTCCGGGTTGTCGTCATGAAGTCACGGGCGAATTTGGTCAACTCCTTGGTCATGGGAGTCGTGCCCAGGACGAAGAGCAGCGATGTGTCTTTGATCAGGAGCACGAACTCATTGGTCAAGGGCGGGATGATGATTCGGAACGCCTGAGGCAACACGATCGACATCAGAGCGCGTGTCGACGACATCCCGAGGGATCGAGCCGCCTCGGACTGACCACGAGGGACAGCCAGAACGCCGGCCCGTATGGTTTCCGCCATGTACGCGGCGGCTACGACACCGAGAGCGACCGACCCCGTGACCAGCGTGCCCCCAGGGAGACGGAACCCATCGAAGGCGATAGGCAGCCCGAATCCAAACAGAATGATGGTGATCAGGGCGGGCAAGCCCCTGAACAACTCGATGTACCAGGTGGCAAACAACCGGTAGGGCCTGATCGTGGACAATTTCATGAGGGCAAGGACCAGGGCAAGGATCAGACCGAAGCTGAACGAGCCGGCGGTGTAGACCAGGGTGTTCCGGGCCGCGATGGTCAATACCTCGGGGAGCATGTCCTGCATGACCTCGAAGTTGAAGAACAGCCTCTGGATGCGCTCCCAGTCGGCGACAACGATCGTGACGAGGATCATCGCCACGAAGATGCCGTACATGAGACCGCGGATCAGACGCTGGCGTTGTCTCGGCTTCAGGGCCATGAGCGAAGGGCGACCCTAGTGGGTCGCCCTTCGTGATCGAGTGGGTCCCGGTTTACTCGAACCAGTCGGCGTAGATCTGGTCGTACGTCCCGTCGTCTTCGAACTTGGCCAGTGCCGCGTTCACCGCCGCGAGGATGTCCTCGGCGCCTTCCTCCTTCACCGCGAAGCCATAGAACTCCTCGGTCGGATAGGTCTCGACCACCGATGCCCCTTCGTTGTTGAGCGCGTAGTCGCCGTTGGTGACGATGTCCTGGAGCACTCCCTGGACCGTGCCCGCTTCGAGCGCCAGGAACATGTCGCCTGGAGCGTCGAATGAGACCAGCTCAGCGTCCGCGGGCGCGTTCTCCTGGGCGTAGATCTCTCCAGTGGTGCCGCTCTGCACCGCGATCGAGCTGCCACCGAAATCGGCGAGGGCGGCGAGACCGGACTCATCGAGGACGAGCAGCGATTGATCGCCGCTGAAGTACGGCTCGGAGAAGTCGATGTTCTCCTCGCGCTCCGGTGTGATCGTGATCGAGGCGGCGGCGACGTCGCAATCACCGGCCTCCATTGCCAGCCCCGAGGTAATCGGGTCGAACCCGGTGTTGTTGACCGCAAGGGCGAGCCCGAGGTCGTCGGCAATGGCACGCATCAGCTCGATGTCGAAGCCGGTGTACCCGCCTTCTGCGTCCGGGTCCTCCATCTCCATCGGCGGATACGGCGCATCGGTGCAAACCGTGAGGGTTCCATCGGTGACCAGGTTGAGGTCGCTCCCATCTCCTCCGCCCTCATCGTCGCCACAGGCAGCGACCACCAGGGCAAGGGTGGCGAGCATCGCCAGCATTCGGGTCGTTCTTCTTCTCATTCTTCCTCCATGGGGATCCCGGAAACCAGTCCCGGGGATGGCTAGAAGGGTAATCCGTCCATGACCCCAGCGAGATGGCCGGCAACCGCGGCACCCGAAAGGGAGTTTGGACAGCCCCGGCCGACCGGCGTCTGTTCGCCCGGAGGAGTGCCAACCGGCCCAACCATCACCCGGTGAGACGGTTGCCGACGGGCGAAGTCGGCCGGCCAGGTCACAGCGTCAGAGCACCAGCGGCAACATCGGGTCGAGGCGGAAGCCCCGGCCGACCGGCGTCTGTTCGCCCGGAGGCGCGCCAACCGGCCCAGCAATCACCCGTCCCGGTGAGACGGTTGCCGACGGGCGAAGTCGGCCGGCTGAATAACTGCCAGCACCCGCGACACCACCGAGTCGGAGTCGAGACCAATCGAGCGAACGATGTCCGAAGGCGACCCGAAGGGGAGGAATTGGTCCGGCACTCCGATGCAAATGACCTTCTTGACCAACCCTGCACTCGCGAAGGCCTCCATCACGGCCGCACCGAACCCACCCGCGACCACGTTGTCTTCGAGGGTGACCACATGCCCGGCGGGTGCTGCCCATTCGAGAATTCGTGGGTCGAGCGGCTTGACCCATCTCGCGTTGACCACCCCGACCGAGAAGCCCTTGGCCCGGAGATCGGCGGCGGCCTTCTCTGCGGTCTCCACCATCCGCCCTGCCGCAACCATCAGCACGTCGGAGCCGTCGGAGAGAAGTTGGGCCTGACCAATGATCAGAGGCTCCACCGGGACTGCCGGGACCGAGACGGCTGCTCCCTTCGGGTAGCGGATGGCGATCGGCCCGTCGTGGTCGACGGCGGTCTCGATCATGGCGCACAACTCCGTTGCATCGGCTGGGACTCCGATGGTCATGTTCGGCACCATGCGCAGATAGGAGATGTCGAACACTCCGTGATGTGACGGCCCGTCGGGGCCGGTGATTCCCGCCCGGTCGACAAGGAAAGTCACCGGCAGGTTGTGGAGGGCTACGTCATCCACGATCTGGTCGAAGGCACGCTGGAGGAACGCCGAATAGATGGCAACGACGGGCCGTTTGCCTGCCATGGCCATGCCGGCCGCGAGGGTGACCGCATGTTGCTCGGCGATCCCGGTGTCGAACACCCGGTCCGGGAAGCGCTGCCACATTTGCATCAGCCCGGCGGTGGTAACCATCGCCGCCGAGATGCCCACCAGATCCGGCCGGGTGGCGGCGGCCTCGGCAACCGCCTTCCCGGCGACGTCGGTGAGGCGCAGCTCGGTGTTGAGCGCCTTGCCTGTGGCCAGATCGAAGGAGCCCACCCCGTGGAGCTTCTCCAGATCGTCCTCGATCGCAGGCTTGTAACCGTTCCCCTTCTCGGTCACCACATGGATTACCACCGGCTGGTCATAGGTCTTGGCCGTGTGGAAAGTCTCCTCGAGCAAATCCATGTCGTGCCCATCGATCTGCCCGGTGTATTTGAGATCGAGGGCGTCGAACACCGTGGACGGCTCCAGGATCTGCTTCACCGCGTCCTTGAGTCGACCGGCGAGCTCATCAGCCGTCTCCCCGACGAGGGGAAGCCCGCGAAGCATCCGACCCAGTGTTCGCTTGGTCTTCTCATAGCGCGGGTCGAACCGGTAGTGGGCCAGAGTGGCCAGAGCGGCAAGTCCGCCGACCGTGGGCGCATAAGAGCGACCGTTGTCGTTGAGAACGATGATGAGACGTTGCGGTTTGGTCACCGCGATGTGATTGAGGGCCTCGTAGGCCATTCCCCCGGTCAGGGCGCCATCGCCGATGATCGCCACCGTGTAACCGGGGTATTCGGCGAGGGCGTGGCCAAGTGCGTAGGACAGCGACGTGGAGGCATGGCTGTTCTCGACGAAGTCGTGTGGAGACTCCTCCCGGCTCGGGTACCCGGAGAGGCCGCCGGTGTGGCGGAGCCGGTCGAAGTCGCCCATTCTGCCGGTGAGCAGCTTGTGCACATAGGCCTGATGGCCGACGTCCCAGATGAACCGGTCGCGTGGCGAGTCGAATGAGCGGTGCAGGGCGATGGTGAGCTCGACCACGCCGAGATTCGGTGACAGGTGACCACCGGTCTTGGAGACCTTGTCCAGGATGAACGTGCGGATCTCCTCGCTGAGGATCGCCAGCTCGTCCTTGCTCAGCCCGCGCAGGTCCGCAGGGCCCGAAATCGTTTCGAGGATCGACATGCTCAACCCATTCAGGCTAGTGGCCTGCCGGTGATTCCTCTTCGAGAACAGGCAGCCGGACGGTGAACACGGAGCCGACACCGAGCTCGCTCTCGGCCTCGACCTCACCGCCATGACTCTCCACCACATGCTTGACGATGGCGAGGCCGAGCCCGGTGCCGCCGGTCGCCCGGGACCGCGCGGCATCCACCCGGTAGAACCGCTCGAAGACACGTCCGAGGTCCCTGGTGGGAATCCCAACCCCGCTGTCCTCGACCTTCAGCACCGCGACCTCGCCCATTGCCTTCAGCTCGATCCGAATCGTGCCGCCGGCGCCTGTGTAGCGGACTGCGTTGTCCAGGAGATTGCGAATTGCGATCGCCACGTCGCGCCTGCTGCCTGCGACCCGAACCGGAGTCACATCGACGTTCAGCGCGATGCTGCCCTTCTCTGCCAACGGGCGAATCCGCTCGACCTCCTCCTTGAGAAGGAGGTCGAGGCTCAAGGGATCGAGCTCCGGCTGATCACGTTCGAGACGGGACAGATCGAGCAGATCGGTGACTAGGCGGTCGAGTTGGTGAGCAGAATCTTCGATCTGGCGGGCGAATCGGATCGAAGAGTCGTCGCCGCGTACCACGGCCATCTGCAGCGCTTCGGACGAGGCGATGATGGAAGCCACCGGTGTCTTCAACTCGTGTGAGGCATTGGCAACGAAGTCCCGTCGCACTGCGGCGGCACGCTCCCGGTCCGTCACGTCGACGACAACGAGCAGCGCCCTCAGATCCTCGGCAAACGGCGTAGCCACCCCGAGCAGCATTCGGACCGGCCGCCCGTGATCCACCACACGAGTCACCGGGGACCGAGTTTCGCGACACTCCCGGACCGCTGCCTGGAATGGAAACGGAGCCAGCCCGGATAGTGAGTCCGGGATGACTCCCAGCAGCTCGTATGCCGCGGGGTTGGCGTAGGCCACGCTGTCGTCTTCCTCCAGGAGGATCGTGCCCTGGGGCAGTGCCCCGAGCACCACTTCCAGGGTCGAAGAGGCGCGTTCCGCCTCGCGCAGCCTGGCCCGGTTCTCGGTGTCCAACCGCTGTATGCCCATGACCAGCCGACCGATCTCCGGCGACTTCGTGGTCGGCACCGGCGGAGCGGGCAGGTCGTCGGCCATGACAAGTGTCATCTCGGTCAATTGGGCGATCGGGGTGGACACCCGCCTCGCCAGCCAGGTGACGACTCCGAGGCCCACAAATCCCACGGCGATGGCGATGAGCACAATCGAAGTCCGGTATGGCGAGGTGAGGGCGACCAGATCACGTGCCGCCGCGGATAGCCGGAGCACGCCACCCTCAGCCGGGATCGCCAGGTAGAGCTGGTCGAAACCGGTGCTCTCACTCACCCGCCGGGCACGGCCCGTCTCTCCCGCCAACGCCGCGGCAACCTCGGGCCGGCTCGCGTGGTTGTCCAGCACCGCCGCGTCGGTGTGCGAGTCGGCGAGCACCACCCCGTCGTCTTGGATGACGGTGATCCGGTATCCGCTCGCCTGGAACATGTCATCGACCCACTGCTGGAGATCGCCCTCATCGTCGGGCATGCCCTGCTCGGCGATCCTCGCACCGGTCTCGAGCTGTTCGTACAGCCGCTCAGTGAATGTCTCATCCATCGACAGATAGAAGAACCAACCGAGGACTGCGATCAGCACCAAATAGACGAGAGCAAATGAGAGGAGGAGCCGGGATGTCGGCGTGGTCCTGGCCGAGCTCCTAGAGGTCATCGACGAACTTGTAGCCCAGCCCCCGCACCGTGACGATGTACTTCGGATGCGCCGGATCCGGCTCGAGCTTCTGACGCAACCGCTTGATGTGCACGTCCAGAGTCTTGGTGTCCCCGAAATAGCTCGGGCCCCAAACGTCGTCGATCAAAGTGTGCCTGGCAGCCAGACGGTTCTTCCGCCTCATCAGCGATTCGAGCAGCTCGAACTCCTTGGGTCTGAGCTCGACCGGCTTCGCATCGACGCGAGCCTGGTGGGCATCGATGTCGAGCTCGATCGGCCCAGCCCTGAGCACCTCGTTCGACTCCGCCAGCACACCCGAACGTGCCGCCCGTCGCAGGTTGGCCCGGACCCTCGCCATCAGCTCTCTCATCGAGAACGGCTTGGTCATGTAGTCGTCGGCGCCCAGCTCGAGACCGGCGACCTTGTCGGACTCTGCGTCTTTGGCGGTGAGCATGATGATCGGCACATCCGATGACGCCCGGATCTGCCTGCAGACGTCGAGGCCTGACATTCCGGGCAGCATCAGGTCGAGAACGACCAGATCCGGCTGGTTGACCCGGGCCGACTCAAGGCCGCCGAGCCCGGACTCGGCAACCAGAACCTCGAAACCCTCCGTGTCCAAGGCGTATCTGACCGACTCCGCAAGGCCCGGCTCGTCCTCGACGACGAGGATCCGGTGGCGTCGGCTATCAACCGGAAGTGTCATGGTCCGATCCGTTGAGACCTTCCTCGTTGAATTCCGAGCGCTCACCGGTGATCAGGTAGACGGTCTGCTCGGCAAAGTCGACGGCCTGGTCGCCAACTCGCTCCAACGCCCGGGAGGTCATCAGCATCTTGGTCGACCACTCGAGGAGCCCCGGATTCCCGGCGACGGCGACAACCTCCTGGTACATATTGGCGTTGAGCCGGTCCACCGGCTGATCCATCGCCGGAAGCAGACGCGCCTCGTCCAGATCCTGTCTCACGTACGCCTCGATCGCAGTCCGGATCATGGGGCGGACCAGGTCGCCCATCTCCTGGATCTGACTGCAGATCCTCTCCGCCCTGGGCAGACCTTCGTTGAGTTTGGCGATCTTGGCGATGTTCACGCACTGGTCACCCATTCGCTCGAAGGTGGCATTCAGCTGTAGCAGCACGCTCATCCGCCTCAGGTCGGAGCCGAGCGGCTGGAACCTCGCCATCATGTAGGTCCAATTGTGGTGAATGTCGAAGTACAGACGGTCGATCTCGGCGTCCTCGGCGATGACCCGGTTGGCGAGATCGATGTCCCCGGTTGTCACCGCCTCGACCGCCATCTCTACCATGTGCTCGGCGCGGTCGACCACACTGAGGACCTTCTGCTCCAGACCGGCGAGCTCTTGATGGAAGTGGACATTGGTGTCCCTGACCTCGGTCATCCGAACCGTCCTGTGATGTAATCCTCGGTGTCTTTCTCCTTGGGTGCGGTGAACAGTTGTTCGGTCGAGCTGAATTCGACCAGGTAACCCGTCCGCTGACCCACATCACTCAACTTCACGTTGAAGAACGCGGTGTGATCGCTGACCCGAGCCGCCTGCTGCATGTTATGGGTGACGATGATGATCGAGTACTCGTTCTTCAGATCGAGCATCAACTCCTCGATCCTCAAGGTTGCGATCGGGTCCAGCGCAGACGCCGGCTCGTCCATCAGCACGATGTCGGGATTGGTCGCAATGGCACGGGCGATACAGAGACGCTGTTGCTGTCCGCCGGAAAGGGAATAGCCGCTGTCCCCCAGCTTGTCCTTTACCTCGTCCCATAGGGCTGCCGAGCGGAGGGCCGTCTCGACCAGACCCTCCATCTCCGACTTGGACCCTTTGAACCCGTTGATCTTCGCTCCCCAGCTCACGTTCTCGTAAATCGACTTGGGAAACGGGTTTGGCTTCTGGAACACCATCCCGATCCGGCGGCGCACCTCGACCGGGTCTACCTCGGGCTCGTAGATGTTCGTGCCGTGAAACCTCACCACACCCTCCACCCGTGCTCCGGGAATCAGGTCGTTCATCCTGTTCAGCGAGCGGAGCACCGTTGACTTCCCGCATCCAGAAGGACCGATCAGGGCGGTGATCTCATTCCGTGCGAAATCCAGGTTCACATCACGGACCGCCAGGAAGTCCCCGTAGTAGACGTTCATGTCCTCGGTTGAGATGGCCGCCTCGACGACATCGACAGCGGCGTCCACGGAGGCCGGGATGGTGTTCCGTCGCACCTCTGGGGGATTGGTCAAGACAGCCTCGATCTTCGTCTCATTGGTCACATCTTGCTCCTGGAGTATCGATTGCGGAGAATCACTGCGGTGGCGTTCAGGGTCAGGAGGAGGATCAAGAGGACCAGGATCGCCGCCGCTGCGATGTTCTGGAACTCCTGTTGCGGTCGGGCGGTCCACTGGTAGATCTGGATGGGCAAAGCAGTGAACTTGGAGAACGGCCCCGTGGGGTCGACAGTGATGAACGTCGACGCCCCGACCACCACCAACGGCGCGGTCTCGCCAAGGGCGCGGGCGAGAGCGAGAATCGACCCGGTGAGGATTCCGGGCATGGCGACAGGCAGGATGTGCTTGCGGATGGTCTGCCACTTTGTCGCTCCCAGGGCGAGACCGGCGGCGCGGAGCGAGTTGGGAACGGCCCGTAATGCTTCCTGCGAGCTGATGATCATGACGGGGAGGATGAGAAGGCCCAGCGTCAGGCCCGCGGCGAGAATGGTACGGCCGTTCTCCGAGACTCCCTGGCCCTCGCCCAGGAACAAGGAACCCGAAGTGAGGGGCTCGAGGGCGCGGACCAGGATGGCCAGCCCGAGCATGCCATAGATGATCGAGGGCACCCCGGCCAGGTTGTTGATGTTGGTCTGGATGAGCCGATTCACCCGGTTCGGCTTGGCGAACTCCTCGAGATAGATAGCGGCCGCCACCCCGACCGGGAAAGCAAAGAGCACGGTTATCGCCATCAGCCACAACGACCCCAGAATGGCAGTGCGCACCCCGGCGAGCTCGGGGACATCCGACTGGGGCGAGGTGACGAACTGCCAGTTGAGCCAGGCGCGGAACTCGGGTTGCGCTCCCGGGTGCCTCTCCTGGAAATCGGCAGAGGCGATCTCGGCCTCGATCGCCTCGCGATCAGTGATCGATTCCACCAGATCCCATGTCTGCACCACATCGGGGACCACCACCCGTTCATTGACCAGCTGGAGGATGTTCGACTGATCTCGTGGCGCCAGGGCGCATCCGGTAGGAGGCTCCGGGGAGGCGCAGATCTCGATCCAGGTCGCCTCCGATTCGAACACCAGCCTGTCCTCGAAGAACCGCTGATCCCGTTCCAGACGCCGGCCGACGTTGTTGGTGACCGCACCAGCCAGTACTTCGACGAGCTCTTCCTGGCTCAGATCGGCAAGACCGACTTGAGCCGGGTCGTAACCGAGAGACTCGACGATCTCCTCGGGCTCAACGGCGTTGACGATGGCGGTCATCCCGAAGGCGCCGTTGATGATGGTGTAGAGGAGCGTTGCGAGCGCCAGGATGGTGAGCAGCAGCACCAAGAGGAAGATGATCCGTGCCCAACCTTCGCGTCTCCTTCGGGCGCCGATCTGGCGCTGAAGGTCCTCACCTTCCGGGAACAGGTCGGAGTAGTCCTTCGAGTCCAGCTCGAGAACGGGAACCGGGCGACTCACTCGTAGGTCTCCCTGAATCTCTCGACGAAACGACGGCTCAGGACATTCAGACCGAGCGTGATCAGGAACAGCGTCAGCCCGATCGCGAAGATCGAGGTGTAGTCGATCGAGTTGTAGCTGAGATCACCGCCGGAGATTCGCACGATGTGCCCGGTCATTGTCTCCCCGGCCACGAATGGGTTGAGGATGTAGCCGAACAGGGGATCTTCACCCCAGGTGAAGTTCCGCGGCGTGGCGCCCGACGCCAAGGCCACCACCATGGTCTCGCCGATTGCCCTCGATGCGGCAATGACGATCGCCGCGGTCACCCCGGAGAGCGCAGCGGGGAACACAATTCGTGTGGCCACCTCGAACCTGGTGGCGCCGAGACCGTAGGCAGCCTCCTTGAACGAACGCGGGACCGCGTATAGGGCATCTTCGGCGAGCGAGCTGACCAGAGGGATGATGAGGATCCCGATCACGATCCCGGCTGAAGCAGTGTTGAAGATCTCGACGGTGGCAATGCCGAATACCGAACGGAGAAGCGGTGTCATGAAGGTCAGCGCGAAGTAGCCATAGACCACCGTCGGGATCCCGGCGAGGACCTCGAGAATCGGTTTGATCACTGCCCTCACTCTGGGTCTGGCGTACTCGCTGAGGTAGATGGCGGAAGCCAGTCCGAGCGGGATGGCGACGACCAGGGCAATTCCGGTGACGATGAGAGTGGCAAGTACCAGAGGGAAGATGCCGAACTGCTGGATGGTCGGCTGCCAGTTGGTCCCCGTGACGAATTCGGACAGTGTCACTTCGGGATCCATGAAGAAGAGCAGCGCCTCTCGTGCCAACACCACGACGATTCCGATCGTTGTGGCTATTGAGAGGGCACCCGAGATGAGAAGAAACGCCCGGACGACGAACTCCCCAGGGCGCCTCCGCTTCTTGTACCAGTCGCCCGCTTCTACCGATACCGTCTTGCTGGTCATCTCCCTACCGAACCCCTGTTGGCCCGAAACCTACCGGGTGAGGTGGCCCGTTGCACGGGCCACCTCACCCGAGTGCCGGGGGTCAGCTGCCCACAGCGGCCAGCCAGGCGTCGGCGCCTACCTGGATCGCGTCGGCCGGGGCCACGAAGTAACCGACGTCGCCGATCACCTCGCCCACCCGGTTGAGATAGAAGGCAATGAAGTCGGCCACCTGGGGCTTCTCGGCCAGGATCTCCTCGGCGCTGTAGATGAAGAGAGGCCGTGAAAGCGGATAGCTGTTGTCATTGACGGTGTCCTCACTCGGGACCACACCTTCAATTGCGACGGGATGGATGACATCCGCGTTCTCGGTGTAGTAGGCGAAGCCGAAGTAGGCGATACCACAAGCGGTGGCGAGATCTCCCTCGGTGCAGCCGTCACCACTGACACCCTGGACCAGAACGTTGTCGTCTTCGGACAGCTGAGGGTCACCCGCGAGCAACGGCTCGGGATCCTCCTCGAAGACCTCTTCCACGAAGGAGTCGAAGGTGCCTGAGTCGGTCCCGGGGCTGAACACCGCGATCGGGTGGGCGGGAAAGTCGGGGTTGACGTCTGCCCAGGTCTCGGCGGTGGAGAAGGCGATCGCCAGCTCCGCGAGGGTCAAGCTCTCGACGAAGTAGTTGCCCGACGAGACCACCACTGCGAGAGCGTCGGTCCCGACGCGGAACTCCATCACGGTCCGGTCGATTCCGGCGCAAAGGTCGATCTCCTCCTGCTCGATGGGACGGCTGGCGTTGGAGATGTCACTCTCGCCCGCTTCGCAGAAGCGCTCGAAGCCTGCACCCGAGCCGATCGAATCGATGGTGATCTGCCCACCGTATCCCTCATCTTCGAACAGTGCTGTCACCGCCTCCGAGAGGGGAAACACGGTCGAGCTACCGGCAGTGACGATGTCACCGGTCACATCGAGGGGATCTATCATCGGGAGACCGGTGTTCGGGTCTACATCACCACCGGTCGCCGCCGTGGTCGTCTCTCCGGGAGCAGCTGTGGTTGTGGTCTCATCTACTTCGCCTGCCATAGTGGTGGTCTCCTCGGCGTCGTCGCCGCCGCAAGCGGCGAGCACGAGCGCCAGGACCACGACAACACCGGCCAGGCGGGTGAATCGGGATTTCATCCCAGGGAACTCCTTGTTGGGGAACGTTCTGTCAACGGGCCCAGAGAAATACCCCCAGACCCATGGATCAACGTATGCGGGCCGGTTAACCGGGCGTTTGCCTCGAGGTGAACGGACGGTGAACAGTTGGTCTCGGCAGAGCCCTTCAGAGAACCGCTGAAGCCCTGGCCCGGGCGAGATCCTGGAACGCCACATGGGCATCGATGCCGGTGCTTGATGCCACCCGCTGCCACTTCCCCTCGGCGGTCAACTCCCAGGCGAGATTGTCGTCGGCGAGCAGCACGTCGAAGATCTCGTCGAGCCGGAACTGGAGGTCGGGGTCGATGACCGGCGACAACGCCTCGACCCGACGGTCGAGGTTCCTCGGCATCAGATCGGCCGAGCCGATGTAGTAATGCCGGGTCCTGCCACGAGCGCCAAACCGGTAGAGGCGGGAGTGCTCCAGGTATCGCCCGACGATCGAGCGCACCCTGATGTTCTCCGACAGGCCCTCGACACCCGGACGCAGACAGCAGATCCCGCGCACGATGAGATCGATCCGGGCCCCAGCCCGGGAGGCCTCATAGAGCGAGTCGATCATCCTCGCATCGACCAGGGAGTTCATCTTCAGCGTGATCTGCCCGTCCGGACGCGACGCCTCGTCCTCGATCAATCCGGTGAGACGGTTGCGGATGCCGTTGGGTGAGACGGCGAGCCGCTTGTAGGTGGTTTGACGGGAGTATCCGGTGAGATAGTTGAACAGATCCGAGAGATCGGCCCCGATCTCGGGGTCGGCCGAGAACATCCCGATGTCCTCATAGCTCCGAGCTGTCTTCTCGTTGTAGTTGCCGGTGCCGATGTGGGCATGACGCACCACCCCTTCTCCCTCGCGGCGAACGACCAGTGCGAGCTTGGTGTGAGTCTTCAGACCTACGACGCCGTAGGTGACGTGGACCCCGGAGTCCTCCAGGCGCTGGGCCCACTCGATGTTCCTCTCCTCGTCGAAACGGGCCTTGAGCTCGACGAGAGCCACCACCTGCTTGCCCATCTCGGCCGCCTTGATCAGGGATGCCATCATCGGGCTGTCGCTGGAAGTCCGGTACAGGGTCACTTTGATCGCGAGCACCTTGGGATCACGAGCCGCCCTCTCGATGAATGCCTCGACGGTCGAGCTGAAGGAGTCGTAGGGGTGATGCACCAGCAGGTCACCCTGCTTGACCACCTCGAAGAAGTCGGCCACCTCCCCCGGGGGGGCTGAGACCCTGGCCGGCGTCACGCCGGCGAAGACATCGAACTTGAGCTCCGGTCGATCCAGGTCGTAGATCCCCATCAGCCCTGCCAGATCGAGCGGCCCATCGATCCGGTAGACATCGTCCTCGGTCGCCCCCATCTCCCGCATTAGGAGGTCGAGGACGTCACCGGGCATGTCGGGATGTATCTCCAGGCGGACCACGCTCCCGAATCGGCGCCTGGTCAACTCGGACTCGATGGCCATCAGCAGGTCGCCGCCCTCGTCCTCTTCCACCTCGAAGTCGGCGTTGCGGGTCACCCGGAACGCGTGATGGCCCATGATCTCCATTCCCGGGAACAGGGCGTCGAGATGGGCGGCGATCACCTGTTCCAACGGCACGAAACGCTCCAGATCGGGCAGCACCACGAATCGGGGCAGGATCGGCGGCACCTTGACCCGGGCGAACCTGGTGAGACCGGTCTCGGGGTTGCGCACGAAGACCGCCATGTTCAGAGAGAGGTTCGAGATGTAGGGAAAAGGATGCGAGGGATCGACAGCGAGTGGGGTCAGCACCGGGTAGACAAGTTCCCGGAACTGGTGGTCCAGGTAGTCGCGGTCTTCGGGATCGAGTGTCGGGTAGTCGCTGAACACGATTCCCTCGTTGGCAAGTGCCGGGGCAACTTCGGAGAGGAAGAGCTTGGAGATCGCCGCGCATTGGAGATGGACCTCACGGCGAATCGCGGCCAACTGCTGCGAGGGGGTCATCCCGTCCGGCGGTGTCGACCCGACACCGTGGGCAACCTGCTCCTTGAGCCCGGCCACCCGCACCTGGAAGAACTCGTCGAGGTTGGATGCCCAGATGGCGAGGAACTTGACCTGCTCCAGCAATGGGAAGTCGGGTCGTGACGCGAGGAACATCACCCGTCTGTTGAACTCGAGCCAGGAGGTTTCGCGATTCAGGTAGTTGACAGGGTCGAGGGATTCCACGGTGTCGCCAACGAATAGCACATTTCCATTATCGAGCGATCAATCGGCGTAACTGAGCCCACCGAGCAGAAAAAGGCGGAGGTGCTCGGTGACCATCGCGATCCGATCTTTGGGCTCGGGGGCGGAGATGACCGACTTGGCCGCCGACATGATCGTGTCCTGGATGAGACGACCGGCCAGGTCTGGCGGCATCGCCCTGAATTCACCTGCGGCAACGGCCTCGAAGTAGAGCGAGACCATCTCGTCGGCGAGACCGGCGTGTGCGACGCGGATCCGCTGCTGCGCCTCGAGGCTCATGCGCCCCACCTCGCGATGGAGGATCAGTCCGAGGACCGGATCTCCGACCACGAACTCCACGGTGCGGGCGGCGATATCGAGAAGCCGCTCCGCCGGGCCCGAGCCGGACGACACCTCGATCAGGCTCTCCACCACACCGGGGAGCTCTTCCTCCACCAGGGTGGCGATCAGGTCGTCACGATCGGTGAAGTAGTCGTAGAGCGTGGTTCTGCCCACACCGGCGGCGAGGGCGATCTCTCCGAGTGGGATCTCGGCGGTGCCGCTGTCGGCGATCAGCTCCTTGGCCGACACGAGCAGGGCGCTGCGGGTGAGCGCCTTGTGCTCGTAGATGGAAGTCGCTCTGATCCTCGGCATGGCGAAAGGCTATCCCGGCTCGACGCGAAACGGGCCGGTGTCGTGCTCCCGAGGTGGTTTGACGTAGATTTGCCCCGACAAGGAGGAGCCAGATGGCCGACCAAGAACCGATCGGGACCACGCGCGTGGCCAAAGGAGCCAGGCCATGGTCGGGCTTCTTCCTCGGGCTCCTCTTCGGCGTGGCACTCGCGGTGGTACTCCAACAGTCGGGAGTGTGGCCCCTCGACCGGCTGCTCTTGTTCGGATCAGCAGGACTGTTCGGTCTCATCGGGATCCTGCTCGGCAGCGCAGGGCGGCAGAGAGTCAGCCCCTTCAACAGCATCCTGCCCTTGATTCTGTCGGTGGCACTGATCGCGTTCGGGGCAACCGGGCTGGCCCGAGTGAACGAACAGGGGGAATTGCACGGTGGGTGCACAGTCGAGGCCACTTCCGACCTCGACAGCACCGTGGTCACCGATACCAGCCGGCAGGATCCCTTCGAGATCGACCCGAAGGGCAGCCTCACCTGGACAGCCACCTCGCCCGGGCCGATCACCAACCACCTGTGGGAGATCTACGTCGACATCGGGGGTTTCCAGGTCGTCATCGCCGACAACGAGGAGCCTGAGCCCAATTCCGATGAGGACACTCAGAACGCGGGCGATGTGGCCGACCTCTCCGCCTACATCGAAGAGGTTTCCAACTACGCCGGCGTCGAGCTCATCGGCGTGTTCCAGGTCGGTGGCGACATCGAGGGCGACGGAGGGGCTTGCGACGGTTTCGGGTTCGTACGCCTGGTGAGCGAGCCGTTGTCGACCACGATCGTCCAGATCGCCGCCGGTATCGGGCTCATCGCACTCATCGGGCTCATGATCCTGGTGTTCAACCGCACCCGAGAGGTCGAGGTCGTCGTCGAAGAGGCAGTCGAGAGCGAAGCCCCGGTCGCCGCCGCGACCCCCGAGATCGGCGCCGAGGAGACCAAGCGGGTTGGGGCGCACGAGGCACCTGAGACAGGGGCGGTTGGTGGTGACGAGGGCAGCGAAGACGGCGATTCCGCCGACTCCGGGCCATCTCCGTCAGGAACAACTTGAGCTGAGCACCCATACTCTCGTCTTGGCAAAGCACGGGGGGAGGGGCAAACTCGGCGGGTGAGGCCTGAAAAATCCCAGCTGACGACGGGGACGGCGGTGGGCTGGCGGAGCCGTGCGGCGTGCGCCGGCCACCATCATGAGCTGTTCTTCCCGATCGGGGAAGGAGCCCAACAGTCTGTGATCCACGCCCGTGAGATCTGTGGGAACTGCTCTGCCATGGATGACTGTCTCGAGTACGCGTTGGAAACGAACCAACTGGCCGGGATCTGGGGCGGCACGACGGAGGACGAGCGCCGGTCGCTCAGACGAAAGTGGCTGGCAACGAGGCGCCGAGCCGGCTGATCGGTGACAGAGGTCTACCCGGCCGGTAATCGAAGACCTGTCCTCGGGGTGGCGATCCTCTTCTTCGTGAACGGCGTGGTGATCGGGAGCTGGCTGCCCCGCATCCCCGAGATCAGGGACAGACTCGGAATCGACCTCGGCGCCGTCGGTCTGACGCTGGCGCTTGGCGGGCTCGGCTCTCTGGCCGGCTCATCGGTGAGCGGTCTGGTCGTCACCCGTCTCGGGGCCCGTCGAACCGCCATCGTCACCGCATCCCTGCTCTACCTGGCCCTCCCATTGATCTCCGTGGTGCCGTCTGCAGGCCTTCTGGCCGTGGTCCTCGGCTTGATGGGATTCATCGACGCCCAGGCGGACGTTGGGATGAATGCGGTCGGGATCCGCGTCGAGGAGGGGGTCGGCAGGTCGATCATGACCAGGCTCCACGGTCTTTGGAGCCTGGGAACCCTGATCGGCTCCGGATTGAGCGCACTCGCGATTCTCATCGGGCTCGCCCTCGATGCCCAGCTCGCGATCGTGGCGGGCGCAGGGCTGGTCATGGTCTTCCTTGCCAGCCGGTTGATCCCGGATCGGCCCCCCAGGGATCGCGTCGGGGTGAGATCCGGGGCCTTGGCCATCGGGCTGATGCTGGCCGGGGGGACTGCCGTGATCGTGGAGGGGGCGCCGTTCGACTGGAGTGCCCTCTTCTTGACCGACGTGATAGGAGCCGGGGGGGCCCTGGCCGGCGCCGGGGTCATCTTCTACACGGCCGGGATGCTCGGCGGGAGACTCGCCGGTGACCATTTAGTGGACCGCTTTGGCGCCGGGCGGGTCATCTTCACCGGGTTCGGCGTGTCGTTCGTCGCAATGCTGGTGGTGGTGACGACGGGCATCGCGGCCGTTGCCCTCGTCGGGTTTGCAGTATGGGGCATCGGCATCTCAGTCGCACTCCCGGTCCTGTACAAGCTGGCCGGCTCGCACCCCTCCTTTGGCGAGGGTTCGGGGCTGGCGGCACTTACAGTCGGCACCCGGCTCGGGTTCATGGTGGCACCGGCGCTGATCGGGCTCGCCGCCACGTCCTGGGACCTCCCGGTGGCTGTTGGCGTCATCGTCGGGCTGGCCGCAGTCTCGTCGACCATCGCGATTCGCCTCACCCTCGGCGCACCGGGCCCGGTTCGGGATTCCCTTCCTTAGCCCCGCGTTCATAATGTGCGGGACACGCCGAACGGGACACCAGATATGAACAAGCAAGCCGAGTACGTACTTCGCACCGTTGAAGAGCGTGGGATTCGCTTCATCCGGCTCTGGTTCACCGATGTGCAGGGTTTCCTCAAGTCGGTCTCGATCAGCCCGGCGGAGCTCGAAGTGGCCTTCGAGGAGGGGATGACCTTCGACGGCTCGGCCATAGACGGCTATGCCCGGGTCCAGGAAGCGGACATGCTGGCCAGACCGGACCCCTCCACCTTCGCCGTGCTCCCTTGGCGAACCGAGCAGCAGGTGGCGCGGATGTTCTGCGACATCGCCACTCCGGAGGGTGAGCCGTTCACCGGAGACCCCCGGATCGTGCTCAAGCGGAACCTGACCCGTGCCTCGGAGATGGGGTACACGTTCTACGCCGCGCCCGAGCTCGAGTTCTTCTACTTCAAGGACTCGGGACCGGAGCCGGAGGTCCTGGACCACGGCGGCTACTTCGACCTGACCCCACTCGACGTCGCCCAGGACTATCGACGGGACACGATCAACGTCCTGGAGCAGATGGGGATACCGATCGAGCACTCCCACCACGAGGTGGCCCCCAGCCAGCACGAGATCATCGCCCGCTATACCGACGCGCTCACGATGGCCGACACCATCATGACTGCCCGGCTCACGGTCAAGGAGGTGGCACTCAAACACAACATCTACGCCACCTTCATGCCCAAGCCGCTCGAGGAGCATGACGGGTCGGGGATGCACCTCCACCTCTCGCTGTTCGAAGAAGACGTCAACGCCTTTCACGAACCGGGGACGCCCGGCGGCCTGTCCAAGGTAGGACAGGCGTTCATCGCCGGCCTTCTCCGCCACGCAGCCGAGATGACCGCGGTCACCAACCAGTGGGTCAACTCGTACAAGAGGCTGGTCGGCGGCTTCGACGCCCCGATCTACATCTCATGGGCCCGCAACAACCAGTCGGCCCTGGTCCGGGTGCCCACAGCCAAGAAGGGCAAGCCGTCGAGTGTCCGGGTCGAGTACCGGGCCGCGGACGCCGCGTGCAACCCATACCTGGCACTCTCGGTGATCCTCGCCGCCGGTCTGGCCGGGATCCGGGAGGGCTATGAGCTTCCGCCGGAGATCTCGGCAAACGTCCATCTGATGACGCCTTCCGAGCGCGCCGCTGCAGGCGCAAAGAGACTGCCTGAGACGCTGGCCGAGGCGCTGGACATCATGGAACGCTCGGAGTTGGTGGCCGAGGCCCTTGGCGAGCACCTGTTCGACTGGTTCCTCCGTAACAAGCGAGGCGAGTGGGATCGCTTCCAGCATCACGTCTCGCGGTTCGAACTGGAAAGCTATCTACCGATCCTGTGATCGTCGCCATTCACCCCGCGGACTGCTCCGAGGCCATCCTCGATGGGCTCGCTTTGGCAGGTGCGACACACGTGACCGTCGCCGAGCTCGTCCCCGAGGATCGCGGCATCGATGACGCCGATGTGCTCCTCGTCGAGCTCGCAGACCAGCCGATGCGCCGGCTACGCGAGGTGGGCAGAATCGCCGAGGTGGTTGGGCTGCCCATCGTCCTGGTCACCTCGATCGACCAGCTCGCGCTCATGGAGAGCACGCCCGGAGTGACCGACTTCATCACCACTCCCTTGGACCCGCTGGAGCTTCGAATCAGGGTGCAGCGCCTGATCGTCGACTCGTCGAAGGACGAGCTCGTAGTGTTCAAGGACCTCGAGCTCAATCCGCTCACCTATCAGGCCACGCTGGCTTCGGTGCCGATCGACCTGACCTTCATGGAGTACGAGTTGCTCAGGTTCCTGGTGGAGAACCCGGTGCGGGTCTGGTCCAGGGAACAGCTGCTGTCGAAGGTGTGGGGTTACGACTACTACGGAGGAGCCCGCACCGTCGATGTCCACATCCGCCGCCTCCGCTCCAAGCTCGGTGAAGAGCGGGCCTCCTGGATCACTACGGTGCGCTCCGTCGGCTACCGCTTCGGCTGACGAACCTGCGCAGTCAGGCACCCTCCAGAGCCGTTACACACAAACCCCGGCGGACCGACCACAATTGCCTGATGGGTTTTCGCACCAAACAGGTACACGCCGGAGTCACCCCCGACCCGACCACCGGGGCGATCCTGACCCCCATCTACCAATCGACGACCTTCGTCCAGGATTCGGTGGACGAGTACATGGGAAAGGGCTACTCGTACAGCCGAGCCGGCAACCCCACCGTGCGCGCCCTCGAAGAGAAGCTGACCGTTCTCGAGAGCGGCCACGACAGCACCGCCTACGCCTCGGGGATGGCGGCGACGGTGGCTGTGTTCCTTGGCCTGCTCCAGGCTGGTGACCATGTCGTCATCGCCGACGTCGTCTACGGCGGCACCTATCGCTTCGCCGACCAGTTCCTGACCAAGTTCGGCGTCGAGGTGAGCTTCACCGACGCGGCCGACATCGACGCGATCCGGGCGGCGGTGCGCCCCGAGACCCGCATGGTGTTCACCGAGTCACCGGCCAACCCCACCCTCAAGGTCACCGATCTCGCCGAGGTGTCCGAGATCACCCGGGCGGCCGGGGCCCTCCACGTGACCGACAACACGTTCCTCACCCCCTACTTCCAACGACCCTTCGAGCTGGGGGCGAACATCGTGATCCACTCGACGACCAAGTTCCTCGACGGTCACAACGCCACACTCGGTGGGGCCGTCGTGGTCGACAGTGAGGAGCTCCAGGAGAAGATCGCCTTTGCCCGGATCGCCGCGGGGCTGGTGATGTCCCCGATGGTGGCGTTCCTCACGCTCCAGGGTGTGAAGACCCTCAGCGAGCGGATGGATCGGCAGAGCGCGAATGCCCTGGAGATCGCGGGATGGCTCCAAGGCCACCCCAAGATCGACTACGTGAGCTACCCCGGCCTTGCCGACCACCCCCAGCACGAGTTGTCTCGCAGACAGGCGACCGGATTCGGTGCCATGGTCTGCTTCGAGCTGCACGGAGGAGTCGAGACCGGGAAGAAGCTCATGGATGCGGTCCAGTTGTGGAGTCTCGCCGAGAACCTGGGCTCGGTCGAGTCTCTGATCACACACCCGGTGACGATGACCCACGCCGCAGTGCCGCGGGCCGAGCGTCTGGCGGCGGGCATAACCGACGGCCTGGTCAGGCTCTCGGTCGGCCTCGAAGATGCCGAAGACTTGATCGCCGACCTCGACGCGGCCCTCGACCGGGTCTGAGGAGAGACGCGGTTCGACTCAGCCGGGGAGTCTCGCCCTTACCAGGGTGTCGCGGGCGAAATGACGGCCATCGTCGGCGTCGACCGGCCTGCGCACGACCTCCGACTCGACGATCGTCATCCCGTCGAGCCAATCGACGATGGCAGCGACGTCCCACAGGACCTCTGGATACTGCGGGCCGCCCCATCCGTCGGTCAGGTTGCTCGAGTCGTGGCCGATCAAGAAAAGCTCCCCATCCGGCTCCAGCCACTCCCGAGCCCGGCGCACCACCTTCTCGAAGTCGGGTGGCCGGAGGTGGAGATAGGCCACGAGCACCAGGTCGAAGTTGACTTTCGACTCCCACTCGAGGACATCACTCTGGACGAACTGGACGTCCTGGGTCTGCTCCAACCCGCGGGCGATAGCGACCTCGGAGAAGTCCACCGCGGTCATCTGCCAGCCGATCGAGGCGAGCCAGACCGCGTTCCGGCCTTCTCCTGCAGCCAGGTCCAGGCCGCGGCCAGGCCTGGTATGACGGAGACGGTCGGCCACGAACAGATTCGGAGTCGTCGACCAAAGCCGGTCGGAGGCCCGATACCTATCGTCCCAGTCGCCGGAGTCCATCGATCAGCCGAATTCGATGCCTTGAGCCAGGGGAAGGTCGTCGCCCCAGTTGATGGTGGTGGTCTGACGGCGCATGTACGCCTTCCAGGCGTCGGAGCCGGCCTCGCGGCCGCCCCCGGTCTCCTTCTCGCCGCCGAAGGCTCCCCCGATCTCCGCTCCAGAGGTCCCGATGTTGACATTGGCGATGCCACAGTCCGATCCGACATGACTGAGGAATCTCTCCGCGTTCTTCAGTGAGTTGGTGAAGATCGCCGAGGAAAGGCCCTGGGTGACCCCGTTCTGGATCTCTATCGCCTCATCGAGGCTGTCGAACTCGATGACCCACAGGATCGGGGCAAAGGTCTCGTCCTGGGTGATCGATGCCTCTTTGGGGACGATTGCGATGGTGGGCTCCACGAAGAAGCCGGGCCGCTCGAGACGGTTGCCCCCAGTGACAACCTGCGCCCCTTGCTCACGGGCGATGTCGAGGGCGTTCATCATCTGCTCCACCGCTCGCTCGCCGACCAATGGCCCCATCAGGGTCCCTTCTTCGAGCGGATCCCCGATCTTGACCTGCCGGTAGGCCTCGGTCAGACGGCTGACCATCTTGTCCGCCACCGCCCGGTGTACTAGGAGTCGGCGCAGGCTGGTGCACCGCTGCCCTGCGGTGCCCACAGCCGAGAAGAGCGTGCCTCGCACCGCCAGCTCGAGATCGGCGTCATCCATGACGATCACCGCGTTGTTGCCGCCCAGTTCGAGGATGGTGCGGCCCATGCGCTGGGCCACCGCCGGGCCGACGATGCGGCCCATGTTGCACGAGCCGGTGGCAGAGATCAGGGGCAGCCGAGGGTCCTGGTTCATCCCGTTACCGACCGTCGCGCCGTCGCCAACCACGAGGTTGAACACACCTTCGAACCCGGAGCCGGCCATCACCTCCTGGGCGATCCGGGTCACCGCGATCGCGGTCAACGGTGTCCTCTCGGACGGCTTCCAGACCACCGTGTCACCGCACACGGCCGCGACGGCCGCGTTCCACGACCAGACGGCGACCGGGAAGTTGAACGCCGAGATCACCCCAACCGGCCCCAGGGGATGCCAGTGCTCGTACATCCTGTGATTGGGCCGCTCCGAGGCCATGGTGACCCCGTAGAGCTGACGGGAGAGGCCAACCGCGAAGTCGCAGATGTCGACCATCTCCTGGACTTCACCGATGCCCTCGGGAAGGATCTTCCCCATCTCCAGGGTGACCAGGGCGCCCAAGGGCTCGATCCTCTCCCTCAGGGCGTCCCCGAGCCGGCGCACGTACTGTCCACGCTGCGGGGCCGGGAGCCGGCGCCAGCCCTCGAAGGTCTCCACCGAGTTGGCCGCAACCTGTTCGTAGTCGTCGGCAGATGCCATCGTCACGGTGGCAAGGGTCTCACCAGTTGTGGGGTTGGTCACCTCGACACGGGACCCCGTCCCGTCCAGCCATTCACCGGCATACACGCCGCTGTTCTCCTCGGAGAGCCCCAGAGCCTCGAACACATCGCTCTTGTTCATCTCGCCGCCACCACCTCGATCTCGACCAGAAAGCCTCCCGGCAGCGCACCAGCCTGTATCGCCGAACGCGCCGGCGGCTCCGACCCGAAATAGGAGCCGTAGACCTCGTTCACCTTTGGGTAATCGGCCATGTCGGCCAGGAAGATCGTCGTCTTCGCAATGTCCTCATAGGACAACCCGAGGTCGCCGAGGATGGCCCCGATGTTGTCCATGACCTGACGTGCCTGGATCTCCACGTCATCGGGGCGCCGGTCGCCGGTCATCGGATCGAGAGCGACCTGACCACTCAGGAACACGAGACCGGCCGCCTCGGTGGCGAAGGAATAGGGGCCCATCGCCTTGGGCGCGGACGGCGTCGAGAGAACGGTCTTGGGCAATTGAGGACTCCTCATCGGCTACTTCGGGAGGGTACCCCAGGCGCGGGCCTCTGTTCCGAGGGCCTGGCAGTTCTTCGACCGAGGCAGGTCAGGCGCGAGACATCACAGAACGATCACATTGACGGTGGGGGTCGAAGTCCTCCGGCGACTACGAGAAGGAGTTGCCGCAACCGCAGGTGCGGTTGACGTTCGGGTTCTCTATGTGGAACCCGGCGCCCATCAGCCCGTCCTTGTAGTCCAGGGTCGAGCCCTTGACCATCTCGGCGCTCTGCGGGTCGACCACCACCCTGACCGGGCCAAACTCCTCGACGATGTCGGTGTCGTCGATCTGGGAGTCGAAGAACATCTCGTAGGAGAAGCCGCTGCAACCACCGGGACGGACCGCCATGCGAAGGGCAAGCCCGGGATCGCCTTCGGCTGCGATCAGCTCACTGATCTTCTCCGCGGCAAGATCTGTGACGTTGACCGTCTTCTCGGGCCGGTTGGACTTGATGCTGAGAATCTGTGTCATTCCTGAACCTGGTCGGCTACCAGTCATGATAACCACCGATCGTCCTATGGCCATTCCCGCAATGTGCGGCCATTCCCACTACGTGCATAGTGGAAATTACCATTGGCCAGGCAATGGTCACCCGTGAAGATGTCATCAGAACCCTGGAGGGTGTCCGCGATCCCGAGCTGGGCGGCAACATCGTCGAGCTGGGGATGGTCAGCGATGTGATCGTGAACGGCTCATCCGTCGAAGTGGGGATCGCCCTGACCATCGCCGAGTGCCCGATGCGGAACCAGATCGAGAACGACACTCTTCGGCGTCTCCGCTCCATGCCCGGGGTCGAGCATGCCGAGGTGCGCACCACGGCCATGACCAAGAAGCAGCGTTCCGAGCTCATGTCCGTGGCCCGGAGCAAGGCGCGGGAGAACGCCGAGCCGACCCAGGTCTCTCCCACCACCAGGGTGATCGCGATCGGATCCGGCAAAGGCGGTGTGGGCAAGTCGTCGATCTCGGTGAATGTCGCAGTCGCCCTGGCCAACTCGGGATTCAGTGTGGGTTTGCTCGATGCCGACATCTGGGGCTTCTCCACTCCACGGATGCTCGGGGTCGAGGACCGGCTCGAGGCGAGCAACGACACCAAGCTGATCACCCCGGTGGAAAGGCTGGGGGTGAAGCTGGTCTCGACCGGACTGATCATCGAGACCGAGGAGACTGCTCTCATGTGGCGGGGCCTGATGCTGTCGAAGGCCCTCGAGCAGTTCCTCAAGCAGGTGGCCTGGGGCAACCTCGACTATCTGATAATCGACCTCCCGCCCGGCACCGGGGACATCCAGATGGCGCTGACCAGAATGCTCCCGCAAGCGGAGATGGTGGTGGTGACCACACCACAGCGTGCCGCGCAGAAGGTTGCAGTCCGTGTCGCCGATATGGCGCGACGGTCACACATGCCGATCGTCGGTGTGATCGAGAACATGGCAGGCCTCGCCTGTGATTGCGGTCGGGTGCACACCATCTTCGGCGAGGGAGGGGGCGCCGAACTGGCAGCCGACCTCGGAGTGCCGCTGATCGCCTCGATCCCCCTCGATCCCGATGTGGTCCCGGGTGGCGACCACGGCAAACCTGTGGTCTCTGCAGGCACGGGCTCCCCGGCCGGAGCTGCCTTGCGTGACGCCGCCGAGACCCTGGTCCAACTGGTGCCACCGGCCGAAATGGAAACTTGCACCGGTCGAATCGCCAAGATCCTGACCGAGTTGGAGGGACTGCCGGCGTAACACCCCCTTCGCCGTGGCATACCTCAGCCTTTGCTGCCGCCTCCAAGCAGACCGCCGAGGAGATCGCCGATTTCGCCTCCATTATCGGAGCCATCTCCCCCGCCGAGAAGACCTCCGAGCAGGTCGCCTATACCGCCGCCGCCTGACCCGCTGCCGGTGAGACCTCCGATCAGGTCATCCAGACCGCCGCCGGAGCCACCGCCCGTGACGCCACCGACCAAGTCTTCCAGCCCCCCGCCACCACCACCGGCGGGCGTGGTCCGGGCCTGGCCTGCTCCGGTGAACTTGCCGGCCAGCCATGACATGACCAGCGGGGCGAGAAGCGGAAGAAGCTTGCTCATGATGCCTCCACCGGAGTCGCCCAGTCGATTGACCACCTCCTGGCGGTTGCCGCCAAAGACATGGTCGACGATCTTGTCTCCATCGGCAGTGTCCACCGAAGCGAGGTCGAGACCCTCGAACGGGTCACTCGCGTGCTGTCCAATGGCCTTCTCGAGGGAAGCCGCCCCCGTTGGATCCTGGGCATTTGCCTGCATCCCACCGAGAAGGGCGGGGACAGCTTGTCTCACTGCCTGTTCCGCCCCGGCTTCGTCGACTCCCAGCTGCTCGGCCAGTTGGGCCAGCGGGATCTGGGACAGGATGTCGTCTGCGGCGCTCATTCGGTTCCTTCCGACGTAGCGGCCGTCGGCGCCGCCTCTCCCGACCCTACCGTCTCAGACCTGGGGCGTCCCCGGGGGCTCCGTTGGGGCCTCGGGTGCGCTCGGTGGCAGATATGGCGGCTCCTGCGGTGGAGGCGGGGGCGCCTGCGGGGGCGCCTGCAACTGGGTCTGCTGGGTCTTCGGCGGCATCCACAGATCTATCGAGAACGGTTTCTTCTCGACACCTTCGACCACATAGGTGCTCATCACCTTGTCGGCGATGGTCTGCCGTTTCGCATCGACCAACGGGAGGAAGTATCCGAGCATGCAGACGAGCGAGTCGAGGATATGGGCAAACTTGCGCCCGATGCCTGGCCCGGTCCCGATCACCTGCCCTTGCACGTTGACCACCCGGGTGCCCATGATCGCCTTCCCCGGGGTTTGCCCGGTGAGACCGTCCAGATATCCCATGTAGATGAAGTAGGCGAAAGAGAGCAACCCCATGACGCTGAGCAAGGCCGTGCTCCTAAAGGTGATTGCTTCGAGGATCCAGACAGGGGCGAAGTCGATCAAGAAGCCGATCGCCCGGGTTCCCCATGGTGCGAGATTGGCCGGCGAGGCGACGGGTTGCTCCGTCGGGAACTCGGGTGGGGTGGTCACTGCACTTCCTCCTCGTGGCTCGTATCGGCATTGTGGCAGCGCCGATCACCGGCCGCCGTCACATCGCGGGAGAATTTCCACGCCGAGTGACTAGTCAGAACGGGCATATCACCAAGCGTCATTTACTAACCACTCTCAGTGGTTGATGATATCTCTCAGAACGTGCCTCGGTGCGTGGGGGGCTTAGGGGGCTAGGGAGGCCAGATCGGAAGAGGACCCGCAAGGGTCCTCTTTCCGCGTCTAGCCGCAGAGACGCTTCACCAGGGGATAGGGATTCACCGCGGATCCGCCGCCGGGGTGAAACTCGAAATGGAGGTGGGGGAGGAACTTGGGAGCGTTGCCCGACGACCCGTTGTACCCGATCACCTGGCCCTCCGAGACCTTCTGGCCGACTGCGATGTCTCCGTAGCTCTCCAGGTGTGCATAGAAGAACTGGTCACCGTTGTCGGCACGTAGCCAGATGGCGAGGCCACTGAGACTCCCGGTCGTCAACCGCCGGATCGTGCCCGAGTAGATGGCGACCAGCGGCGTGTTGCGTGCCGCGATCATGTCCACGCCTTGATGGGCCCGCCCTCCCGAGCGCGGCGCCCCCCAAGTGTCGCTGAACCGGACGGCTCCCGCCACCGGGCACGTGCCGCCGGATGTCGCCGGAGGGGGCGGAGATGTTCTGTCGGTGGTGTCGGGCGCCGTTGTGGTGGTCGATCCTTCGGAGCCACCGTCGGTGGTGGTGGCCGACGGAGTGGTGGTAGTGGTGGTATTCCGGGCCTCCTCGGCCTGACGCCGCGCCTCCTCCTGACGTCGACGCTCCTCTTCGGCCCGTCGACGGGCCTCCTCCTCGGCCGCCTGTTGTGCCACCAGGCCGTCGTAGACCTGCTGCGCCGCAACCAGGTCGCCCTGGAGCTCGGTGGCGTCGGCCTCCAACTCGGTGGCCAGAACCTCTTGTTCTGCCGATGCCTCGGTCAGCCGCTCCGTCTGGCGATCGAGCTCGCTGCGGAACGTGCGCAGCTGGTTGACCACGTCGTCCTCCACCCCGTTGACGTTCCGGAGATACTCCATCCCCGCCCCGTACGCCTCGTCGTCGGCAGAGAAGAGGACCTGGATCGACGCGACACTGGTCGACCCCATGTACATCTCCACCGCGACTTCCTCCAGCCTGGCCTCGGCATCGGCGATCTTGATCCTGGCCACCTCGATCGAAGAGGTCAGATCCGAGATCTCCTTCTCGAGGGCGAATTGCCGAGACCATGCTTCTTCGACACGGACAACCAGCGCGTCGGATTCGGCGAGAAGCTCGTTGACCTCGCGGCGGGCGCGCTCGATGTCCTCGTCTGTCACCTGGCCGAGGGCGGGGAGGGCCACGGCCGTGACGAGCAGCAACGCGGAGGTGGTGATGAATCGCTTCATCAGGGGCGGAGGGGGACGATCGTGGCCCCGGTCGGCGTCAAGGCTATCCGACCCTCCTCCCTGAGCAATTCGAGGTGCGCCTCGACCGAGCGGGCCGCCAAGGGATGAAGGGATCGGTCGACGCCGGCGTAGACCGCCTCGACGATCTCTCCGGTGCCCGACGCACCTGCGGCGATCGCCTGGTAGATCTGCTCATGACGCTGCCGGCGATGGGCGATGTACCAGTCGATGACCCGATCGGGCTCTTCCATCTCCTCGCCGTGCCCCGGGTACAGCCGGGTGAGGCCGATACCGCGAAGACGGGCCAGCGACGCCAGATAGGGACCCATGTCCTCGACCATGACAGACGAGCCTCCCATGATGTGATCACCGGTGAACAGGACGTTCCCGGCTCGAAAGCAGAGATGATCCTCGGAATGACCCGGAGTGTGGATCACCTCGACCCTCACCGCTCCGACTTCCAGGGTGGACCCTTCACCAAGGATCAGGTCGGGCTCGAAATCGGGGCCGGTCGAATACCCGAAGGCAGGGATATCCAGCTCACGGGCGAGCAGGTTGGCAAGGGGGGCGTGATCGGGATGGGTATGAGTGACCAGTACCGCCACGGGGGCGAGCCCGGAGCAACGCTCGACGATCTTCCCCAGATGCTCTGAGTCGACCGGGCCGGGGTCGATCACCATGAGCTGCCCGGCTCCGCCGTCGAGCAACCAGGTGTTGGTGCCGGCACCGGTGTAGGGGCCGGGGTTGTTGGCCAGGATCCTCTCGATTCTCATCGGTCATCCACCGGCACGTGGATCGGGACTATCGAGCCGTCCTCCATCCTGCGGGGCAGGATCAGCGAACGGCCATCGGCGCCGGTGGCCGAAGCAACGGCGTCGGCGACGTCCGCCCGGTGTGCAAGCCAGCGGAGATGGGCAAGGGTCGGCGAGAACATCTCCCACTCCCCGGTCGATTGGCGGTGCAAAGCCTCCGATGGGCTCACCCAAGTGTGATCGACCAGCTCAGACCTGTCGAGCCTGACCTCAGGGGCCCCGTCGGCGCGAGCGAGGTAGAAACGGGTGTCGAAACGCTTGGGTGCATACTCGGGGGTGACCCATCGTGAGACGAGGGTCAATGCCGCGAGGTCGAACACCATCCCGGCGTCTTGGAGCGCCTGGAAGAGTCCCATGCCCCTGCCTTCCGGTGCGGGGACCGGCCCGTCTCCCGTCAGTGCGATGCCCGTCTCCTCGGCCAGCTCACGAAGTGCGGCGACACGACAGGCACGGTCGGGATGGTCTCCCGCCGCCACGGCCACGGCCAGATCGGACTCGTCCTCCGGGTCGAGCGCTCCCCCCGGGAAAACAGTCAGGCCTCCGAAGAAGCCACGCGGCGGGCGAACCACCATGAGCACCTCGAGACCCTCATCGGTGTCCCTGAGGAGCATGGTGGTGGCGGCAGGACGCGCTTCCACGACAGGGGCGGTCACGGGAGCATCCTAAGAACCGACCCCCTGCAACCTGGCACACTTCTGGCGTGGATCGTTCCTCCAACCCGTATCGGGGACTCCCGCCGGTCGATGAGGTCGTGACCGGCCTCGGCGATATCGGGCTGCCCCGCCCCCTGCTGGTCGAATGTGCGCGGTCGGCGCTGGATCTGGCCCGAGCCCTCATCGCAGATGGAGGTGCCCCCGACGTGCGCCAGATCGCGGTCGACCTGGCCGAAGGCCTGCGCCGGGCGGCCACCCACCGGGTGGTCAACGCCACCGGTGTCCTCCTCCACACCAACCTGGGCCGTGCCCCGCTCTCCAGGCGGGCAGTCGAGGCGGCGACCACCGCCGCAGCCTCGTACACGAATCTGGAGCTCGACCTCTCCAGTGGGGAACGTGGAGGGCGGGGCGACTATGTGCGGGAGCTGCTCCGTGTGATGACCGGTGCCGAGGACGCCCTGGTCGTCAACAACAATTCCGCCGCTGTCCTCCTGGCCCTGGCAGCGACCTCCTCCGGCAAGGCAGTGCCGGTGTCGCGGGGGGAGTTGATCGAGATCGGCGGCTCCTACCGGCTGCCACTGGTGATGGAAGCGGGTGGTGCCCGCCTGGTCGAGGTCGGCACGACCAACCGGACCCGGTTGGGTGACTACCAGACCGCCCTGCAGATCAACCACTGCGGGGCGGTGCTTCGGGTTCACCCCTCCAATTATCGGGTGGAGGGGTTCGTCGCCGAGGTCAGGATCGATGATCTCGCCACCCTTGCACACAACAACGACGTCCCGCTCATCCACGACGTCGGGTCGGGCCTGATCGACGCCAACATCCCCTGGCTCCGTGAGGGCGTCCCATCCTGGCTCGCCCGGGAGCCGGGCGTGCGTCAGTCGATCGAGGCAGGTGTCGACATGGTCACCTTCAGCGGTGACAAGCTGATCGGCGGGCCCCAGGCGGGAATCGCGGTCGGCTCCGGAGACTTGGTGGAGAGACTTCGACGTCATCCGCTCAACCGCGCCCTTCGAGTCGACGCCATGACCGATGCTGCCCTCGCCGCCACTCTCGAAGCGCTTGCCGCGGGTGACGCCGGAGAGATCCCTTTCTGGCGGATGGCCACCCTCTCCCCGGCCGAGTTGCAACCTCGGGCGATGTCGCTGGCCGACCGCCTGGGAGGGTCGATCGGCAGCGGCGAGTCCGTGATCGGGGCAGGTAGCGTTCCGGGTGCCGGTATCCCCACTCCCCAGCTCACACTCGAAGGAGAGGACCATCTGCACGGCCGTCTGCTTGCGACCGATCACCCGATCCTGACCAGGCGGCTGGGCAAGGATCTCGTGATCGATCTTCGCACGGTCGCGCCGGAGGACGACGACCTCATCGCCGCCATGGTGGCCAGGTGCCGCTGATCGGCACGGCGGGCCACGTCGATCACGGCAAGTCCACTCTGATAGCGACGCTCACCGGTCGCGACCCCGATCGCTGGGAGGAGGAGAAGCGCCGCGGCCTGACCATCGACCTCGGGTTCGCCTGGACGACCTTCGACACCGGTGAGGAGGTCTCCTTTGTCGATGTGCCCGGTCATGAGCGGTTCCTCAAGAACATGCTTGCCGGGATCGAGGTGATCGATGTCGCCCTGTTCGTGGTTGCCGCCGACCAAGGTTGGATGCCGCAGTCCGAGGAGCATCTCGCCGTCCTCGATCTGCTCGGGATCGACCGTGGCGTGGTTGCCCTCACCAAGGTCGACTCGGTGGACGAGGAGACCGTGGAGTTGGCGACATTGGAGGTCACCGAGAGGCTGGCCGGGACCGGGCTGGCCGGGGCAGAGGTGATGCCGGTGTCGGCACGAACCGGCGTCGGGATCGACCGGCTCCGTCAGGCACTGGCCGAGCTGACCAGGGGCATCGACCGGGTCGGTGATCGGCCGCGGCTATGGGTCGACCGGGCCTTTCCCGTCTCTGGCGCCGGGACCGTGGTCACCGGGACACTCATCGACGGCCCTATCCGGCTCGGCGACAACGTGGAGATCCTCCCCTCCCACCGGATGGCGCGGGTGAGGGGTCTGCAGAGCCATGAGACGGAGGTCGACCGGGCCGAGCCCGGACGTCGTCTTGCGCTCAACCTGAGTGGTGTCGATCGATCCGACGTCCCGCGCGGGTCGATGATCGGGCTTCCGGGGCAGTGGCTTCTCACCAACCGGTTCACCGCCAGACTCCGGCTCCCCCGCTATGTCGATGAGCTGCCGGCCAGAGGCGCATTTCACATGCACTTCGGAAGCGGGGCCCATCCGATCACGATCAAGCGACGTCACGACGCCGACGTCCTGGTCCAGGCGGCGTCCACGCTCCCGATGCGCACCGGGGATCGGTTCATCGTCAGGGACGCAGGACGCCGGCTGGTGGTGGCTGGCGGCATCGTGCTCGACCCGTCGCCGGCATCTCCGGCCCGTGCCCTCGAGACATCCACTCTGATCGACCCGACGGCCGGGCCCGATGAGATCGCCACCGTTCTGCTCGCCATCCGTGGTGTGGACGAGGTGTCCCGTCTGTCATCACACAGCGGAGGGGGGCATCCGATCGATGCGATAAGTGTGGGCAGCACCGTGGTCGGCCCCGACCGGTTCGAAGAACTGAAGTCACGGGTGGAGGCGACCGTTGCAGCCCACCATGCCGAGCATCCGCTCCGGACGGGGATCCCATCGGCAACCCTGGCAACCTCGCTCGACATCGGCCAGGACCTGGTCGATCGGCTGGTCGAGGCAAGTCCCCGGCTCGTGCGCAACGGGCCCGACGTTGCGGGAGTCGAGCATCGAGTTGGCCTCGATGATGAGATGCAGGAGCGGTGGACGATCGCGGAAGAGAGACTCGGGGCCGGTCTGGACGTTCCCGGTATCAGCGAGCTGGGCCTCGATGCGGAGATGACCCACCTCCTGATCAGGACGGGGAAGCTGGTGAAGATCTCGGACGATCTGGCCTACCTACCCGAGCAGATCGATCTGATCGTGTCGACATTGCAAGGGATGGAAGGCGAGTTCACCGTGGCCGATTTCCGCGACCGCACCGGGCTGTCCAGGAAGTACGTCGTCCCGCTTCTCGAGTGGTCGGACAGAGAAGGGCTCACTATCAGGCGGGGTGATCAACGCCGTCTTCGGTGAGCCCGTCCGACAGTTGCCCGGGTTCATCCGACCAGGGGCAGACTCCTTCTCTCGACCTCGGTCAACCCACCCCAGATCCCGAAGGGCTCTCTGATCTGTACGGCGTGAGTGGTGCAGGGCATTCGCACGGGGCAAACCCCGCAGATTGCCTTTGCCTTCATCTCTCTGCGCTCCCGCTCGTCCTTGCGCTCGAACGTAGATGGCGGAAAGAAGAGATAGGCGTGGTTACCCCGACACAGCGCGTCGAGCTGCCAATCGTCCATGCTGGACAATCTTGACTCCTCCCTGTCTAGCGACAAACCGACGGAAACCTACTCAGAGCACCGCCATGCGGCAAGGAAGAAATTGGCAATTCCGAAAATCAGTTTTCGCGGCCCGCCGCTGCCGGCTCGACCTCCAGGAACATCCCGTCGACACCGGCCACCACCACCTCGGCGCCCGCAGACAGCCCAGCCTCGCGATGCGCGGTCGCCCGCCACCTCGCACCTCTCACCTCGACGACGCCATCGGGGTCGAAGTTGTCGAGGGCGAGCCCACGCTCCCCGATCAAGCCTTCGCGCCCAATGGTTTGGGTGGAGAACCGGGCACGTTGCACTGTGGGCATGGCGAGGAGGAAGAAGAACAGCACCGCCAGCACGGATGGGAGGATCAGGTACCACCTGGCATCGATCTGGCCCGACCCCTCGACAAAGAACATCCCGGCCGCCTGCAGAGCGACGGCGCCGGCCAGGGTCATGGAGAGGACGCCACCCTTCTGATAGGACGCAGTGAGGACGGCCCAGCCAGCCACTGCCAAACCGATGGCCCAGCCGCGCACGGGGAGATTGACAATCCCCCATCCGGCGAGGAGGAGAGCCAACGAGGCCACACCGGCTGCCACCCCCGGTCCGATGGCAAAGAACTCGAAGGTCGCAATGGTCAGCCCGATCACAAGGAAGAAGAAGGCAGCCTCGGGCGTGGCTGCCAAACGAAAGAAGCGGGTCCCGAACCCGGGCTGGCGAAAGGTCACAGTCTTCAGAGTGACCCCGCCCTCGAAGGGCTGGAGCGTCTCCGCCGTCACCGGGCCGGCCGAGGTGTTGAAGGTCTCACCGTCGAGGTCCTGGAGATACTGGCGGATGGTGGGTTGGAGGTCGATGCCGGAGTCTTTGTCGGTTATCGCGTGACCGATGACTATTCCGGGGTCACCTCCAGCGATCATGGGAGATGGCGGCCCGACCTCGGATCCAGGTGTCATGGCCCACCGCTCGGCATTGAGGACGATGTGGGCGGCTCCTCCGCCGGCCACCGCCGGGGCCGGGCCGACCCAGACCGCCAGAGGCAATGGCGGGTCCTTCACCGCCTCCACGAGAGCATCGAGACCGTCAGGGTCGAGGACCGCCGGCGAGTCGATCTGGAGAACGGCCAGCACCTGACCGTTCTCCGCAGCCAATTGGATCGATGACTCCATGAACTCGAGGGCCGAGGCGTCGAGGGGGCCGCTCACGTCGATCACATCGATCCCGCCCTCCTCCTCGGCCGCGGCGACGGCGAGCGGAACCAGGCACAAGCCCATGACAACGAGGAGACGACGCACGAGAGGGCAGGTTAGGAGTGGCTTGTCGGCTACCGATCTGTGCCGACAACCGACACAGCTATCGTCTCTATGTGTCCACGGTTCTCGTCGTCGCTGACTCGGAATGGGTCGTCAACGACATCCAGTCCGTTCTCGGGGTGGGTGACTGGGACATCACGGTGATCGCCGACCCGTATCAGGCGCTCGCCACAGTCGAGGAGATGGAGCCCGACGTCGTCGTCGCCGACCTCCAGATCGGGAGCATGGGTGGAATGGCCGTGATCCGCGCAATTCGCGCCGGTCTGGAGGATGAGGAGCGGCCGCGACTGGTCCTTCTCCTCGATCGGGAGGCCGACACATTCCTGGCCAAACGTGCAGGCGCCGACGCATGGGTTGTCAAGCCATTCGAAGCCGACCGATTTCGCCAGGCCAGCCAGATCGGCTGACCTCCGGTCAGCGACGGCGAGAGCCGAGGAAGATCTCCCGCCCGTCCGGGTCCATAACCGAGTCGGGCTCCAAACCCACCGACTCGAGCAAACCGAGCCATGTGTCCCGGGGAAAGATCCCGACCTCATGGGGATCGTGCACCACTTCGACGTCACCAGACTCGTCCCTGAGCGCGTAGACGTACTCGGCCCGGACCGTCGAATCGGATTCATCCGGGTCCCACACCCATTCGAGAAACCTGACCCCGCGACCCGAGGGATCGTCGACCCCTTCATGAGAGGTGGAGGGCTCGAAGAGCTCGCGGGTGAAGTCCGGTGCGATCACCACCATCCCTCCCCGCCGGCAATGGGTGTGAGCCGTCTCCATGGCCGCCCTCAGTTCGGGCTCGGTGGTCATGTACATGATCGCGTCGTGGATTAGGACGCCGTCGTACTGGCGACCAAGTCGGACATCACGCATATCACCTTGGATGTGCTCACACTCGGGGTTGATCCGAAGGCTCATCTCGAGCATGTCCGGAGAGAGGTCGACCAGGGTCATGGCGAAGCGGTCGCGCAGATGCCTGGCCACGTGACCGCCACCGCTACCCAACTCGAGGATCTCGATAACCGGGATGTCTGCGCGCGTGAAGAGAGAGGCGATGAAGGCCGACTCCTCCCGGTATTCCTCGACCGGCGTGATGAGAGGGAACCACCCGGCCAGGTCCCGGTACATACGTGGGAGGGACACGTCCCAAGACATACCCGGAATTATCCCAATCCCGCCCTCCTTGGGCCGAATTCTCGCGGCCTGCCGATGCCTCAACAGTTAGCCTGAAAGCGGAGACGATCAGGATCAACCGGAGATTGCAGATGGCCCATTCCTTCATCCCCGACCTCGCCGACACCGTGTCGATCCAGGACGGGGCGGTGGTGTCCAAGGTCATCCATCGCGACGACGACATGAACGTCACGATGTTCGGATTCGACAGAGGCGAGGGTCTGACCGAGCACACCGCTTCCCGACCGGCGATCGTCGAGGTGGTGTCGGGCCGGCTCTCCTTCGTCGTCGACGGAGAGGAAGTGATCCTGACGCCTGGCACATGGCTCCACATGCCGGCCGGTGCCAGTCACTCCCTGAAAGCCCTCGAGCCCACCCTGCTCCTGCTGACCCTGGTCAAGCCAGATTCATGAGGTCAGGCCGCTCCAGGGAGCGGCCTGACCTGGAAATGCCGATAGCTCGGTGCCCGAGTGGGCGATTCCTCTACATCACTAGCCCGATCTCGAGCGGTCGGCGACTGGCTCAGATGCCCGGTCTAACCAGACTCCTCGGCATCCGAGTCTGAGACATCTTCATCGGGTATCCCTAGTTCCTGCATGGCCTCCTGGAGGTCAGAGTCTTCCAACTCCTCTGGAGGGATGCCCGTGTGCTGCTCGATGGCTTGGGCGTTCTTCGCCGACATCTTCTTGGTGCCGATGGCCACCATCCCGCCGACGAGCATTACACGTCTCCGGCGCTGCCGGCGACGCCGTCTTCGTCTTGGCCCCGGGCCAACGCCGCGTCCTCTGAGTCCGGGCATACCTCCAGTCCTTTCTCATCGCGCTGTCAGCGCTGTTCGCTCTGACAGTCTCGATCGGGTGATGGATATCAGCGGCCATCGTACAGAACGTCGAGAACTGAAGCCGTGCTCAGTCAGGTTCGTGGCTTGTGACGCGCGGTGGACGCGAGATGGAAACCGGTCCCAGACAATCAGGCCGCTCCGGAGAACGGCCTGACCTGAGGTTTCTGAGTCGGGACGGCGGGATTTGAACCCACGACCTCAGCGTCCCGAACGCTGCGCGCTACCAAACTGCGCCACGTCCCGTTGAGGTCGCGATGTTAGGCGGGACAGCGACCCAAGCCCACACCGGCCAAAAAGAGTGCCTTCCGACTTCTCGATCGGCGAATACTCTGATCGGAGGCCAGCCACGGTGGAGGAACCGATGAGCGCATACGACGCCCGACTTCGCATCGACGGGACCAATGAAGCACCCATTCACGTGCTCATCGACCTGACTGATGATCGAATCACGATGACGGCCGGTGAGGTCGAGGTCGCCGACTGGGCGCGGGACGAGATCCGGGTCTCGGCGCTCCCCGACGGGTTTCACGTCCGCGCCGAAGGCGAGGAGATCATCCTCGACGTGACCGAAGACGCCCGATTCGCCCTCGACCTCGGGCTTCGCAACGCTCCCCCCTACCTGCGTCGGCGCATGTCGGCGCTGCTCCGCCTCGACCCGGGTGAGCGGTAGAGCCGGCCCAGCTTCAGAGACGAGCGTAGGGGCACCGACTGCGATCGGTGCCCCTTTGCTAGTTGGTCAAGACGGGTCGACGATGATCGTTCCGAACATCCCAGCCTCGAAATGACCCTCGATCTCGCAGACGAGCTCGTAGGTCCCGGCTACCTGTGGGATCAGGAAGATCTCCGTTTCGAATCCGGCGAAGGTCTCGACTTCCGCCAGCGTTGGGGCCTTGTACTCGCCGGAGGCATCCTCGGCCTTTCGGAAGGCGATCGTCTGGAACAGCTCGCCCGCGGTGGCCTCGTGCTTCACCTCCCCGGTGTTGGTCAGCACCAGTTGATACGGTTGCCCCACTTTCAGGTGGATCTCATCAGGGTCGAAGAAGAACTCACCCATCTCGATCTCGATCGTCTCCATGGTGTCCCAGTTCGCCTCGGCGACTAGATCCTCTCCGTCCTGTACCCACGGCCCTTCCACCTGGGATACCAGAAGCGGTGCGGGAGAGGGTGGGGGCGTCCCTACGACTTCGATCTTTCCGTGCATCCCGGCCTCGAGGTGGCCCTCGATCTCACAAACAACGTCGAATGTGCCCGTCGAGATCGGCACGAAGAACAGTTCCACAGTCTGGCCCGGGAACACCTCGACCTCCCTGAAGAATGGGGCTTTGATCTCGCTCTGAGTGCTCTCGACCTTGCGCCAGGCCACCGACGCGAAGAACTGCTCGGCGGCGACCTCATGCTTGACTGCACCAACGTTGACCAACTCGACTATGTAGGGCTTTCCGGCTTCAAACGTCAAGTCGTTGGGGGTGAACGCCATCTCGCTGAGCTCGACCCGGACGACCTCGGCGTTGTCCCAGTCGGCGGCCTCCGACCCGGCGAACTCGGCGGCGTTCTGCACATACGTGTCGATCACGTCACCGGTGAATTCGAACGGGGCCTCCGTGGCTTGCGTGGTATCCGCCGGCGCGGTGGTCGTCACCACCTGGGTGGTGGGGGTCGCCGCGGCGGCTGTGGTCGCAGTCGTCTCCGGTGTCGTCACGACACCTGCGTCGTCGCCGCAGGCGACCAGCACCATGAATACCGTGGTAGCCAGGGCCATTGATCTTCTCGACACTGATCTCCTCCTTCGTCTTGGAAAGAGCATCCGAGATCGAGGCTCAAACCGCATCGCACGCTTGGCCGAGATCCGGCCCGTCGATCGACCCATTCCGGGTAGGGCGTACAGGGGATGCGAGGCCCCGGTCACTCCTCGAGGCCGACGAGCCCCTTTCGAATGGCGTACCTGGTCAGCGCCACCCGTGAGTGGAGGTTGAGCTTGGTCATGATGTGGTCGCGGTGGGTTTGGACTGTGTGCGGGCTCAGGTACAGCTGTTCGGCGATCTGAGCCGTGGTCAGCCCTTCGGCTATGAGCGCCAGCACCTCACGTTCCCGCTCGCTCAAGCCGTCGTAGTCGGTGCGATCGCCGCCACTCTCGATACGGCTGAGATAGTCGGCGACGAGCTTGCCGGTCAGCGACTGGTACACGTACGTCTCGCCTCGGGCGACCGTCCGAACGGCCGTGAGGAGATCCTTGACGTCGGCGCCCTTGAGCACGTACCCGGAAGCCCCTGCTCGCAGAGCTTCGAATAGGTATTCCTCCCGTTCGTACATGGTCACGATCAGAACGCGGGTTTCTGGAACAAGACCCCGGACTTGAGCCGTCAGATCGAGACCGCTGACCTCGGGGAGCCCGACATCCATGAGGACGACATCCGGTCTTGCTGCCTCGATCACTTCCAATGCGCCAGGCGCGTCGCCTGCCTGCCCTACGACGACCAGATCGGGCTCTTCGTCCAGGAGCCCGACAAGCCCCTGGCGCATCAGGGTGTGATCGTCCACAACCACGACGCGGATCTCATCCGTCATTCGGCCACCTCGATCAGGGGGATCTCAACACGGACGGCCGTGCCCGAGCCCGGCTCCGTCTCGATCGACATCTCACCACCCAGAAGGCTGACTCGCTCGCGCATCCCCGCGAGCCCGACGTGGGCATCGTCATCATGCGAGCCACCGCCCGCCAGGTCGAACCCCGTGCCATCGTCGGTCACGACGATGCGAATCACATCGGCCGAATAGGAGAGGCTGAGGCCAACATGGCTCGCTTGGGAGTGCTTGACGACGTTGTTGGTCGCCTCCTGGACGATACGGAACACAGCGGTTTCGACATGGGGCGGGAAGCGGTCTCGGTTTGTGTCGATCTCGAAGCTCGACACGATGCCGGTGTCGGCGAGCCGCGACTCGGTGTCCCAGCGGATGGCGGCGATCAAGCCCATGTCGTCGAGAAGCATCGGCCGCAGATCGAGGATCAGCCTTCGTGTCTCCTCGAGCAGCAGGGCAACGATCTCCTTCGCCTTCTCGAGCTGCTCGAACGAGACGCCGGATTCGATTGGGAAGGTATCGGATGCCCGGCCCAAAGCGATCGAAAGCGCGCCGAGCGTCTGGGCGGTCCCGTCGTGCAACTCCCGGGCAAGTCGAGCCCTTTCCTCCTCCTGGGCCGATATGTTGCTCGAGAGCAAGGTGCCGAGGCGTGCCGTCCGCTCTCTCACCCGGGTCTCGAGAACCTGGTTGGCATCCTCGACGGCGTCGTATGCCTTTTGGATCTCTTGTCGCATCGACTCGAACCTCTCGGCGAGGACTGCGAACTCATCGCGGGCCGAAATCTCGATCGGACTCTCCAGGTCCCCACCCGCGATGCGTTCGGCAGCGAGTGTGAGCTGCTGGGTCGGTCGCACAACCGACCTGGTGGTGATCCAGGCGACCGCCAGGGCACCGGCGAAGCTCACTGCGCTCCAGAGCAGCAGTTGCTGTCTGAGGTGTAGAGGAAGGGCCAGGGCCACGTCGATCGGCTGTTCGAGGATGAGCGTGAACCCGTCGCTGAGCGGCACGACTCCCATGACATGGTCCGCCGCCTCTGCCCCGGGTTCGACGAGATGCCGAAGCACAACCGGTTCGATCATCGGAGCACGCTGGAGGATCGCCGCGAAATGGGGGCTCGACGCTCCCGGCCGTTCGTCCTCCCCGATACCCAATACAACCTTGCCGGTCGAGTCGAACACCTCGAGGTGGTAAGAGGCATCGGTGTGGGAGGGAGCGAAATCGACCTCTCCGCCGCGAGTATGCGACAAGTTCTCGGGGGTGAAGGCCTGTGTGCTGTTGTGGCCGGACAGGTGCACCAACACCATGGCCTCCTGATCGGCCCCGGACTCCACACCCGTCGCCACCACGGCGAACCCCGGCCTCTCGGAGGGATCTCCAATCGGTGCCAGGATCTCAAATCGGGAGCCGACCCCATCGTTGACGACGGTACGAGGGATATCGGAATGGAATGGAAGCCCGGCCGCTGCCATCAAACGCCCCTCCGCGGTGAGTACCTGGATCCCATCCGAGTCGAAGAAGGCGAACGAGTCCGACGTGGCGAGATGCCGCATGACGTCAGACACGACAAGGTCGAGGCCGGGTCCTTCCTGAGCGCGAGCAAGGTCGCGTTCGAAGCTATGAACGTCGGTTGCTATGTGAGTGAGATCCCGCTCGAGGATCAACGCAAGACTCTTGGCTGTGCTCAGACGAGCCTCGAACACGAGCTGCGTTGCCTGGTCGAGAGCGCGCAGGCCGGCAAGGATCAGCACTCCGAACATCAAGCCGAGCCCGGCGATCACATACAGCATGATCCGTCGCTGGACCCCCATGCGAGAGACGGGGAAGCGGCGCTCGGTGTTCCGCCCGCCGGTGGGATCCTCGGGCGCCAACGGCCGTCCCGGTAGGTTCACGACCAGCTTCCGAGAGACCACGGCGTGCTTGCTCCTCCTGGACGGGCGGGCGTGGTTCGCACGGCCCCGTCAGTTCCGGCTAGCCCGCCTTGTCGCTGATCTGCGACCGGGCTGTCGGCCACAGATGACCATAGTCACACCTGATCGATCGGCCGCCGTGAGCCGATACCGGCTGCAGGAGACTGGGCACCAAGTGTCGTCTGAGACTGGCTGACGGACACGAGGGGGGTTATGGCCGTTCAGACCAGCAATTCCGCGATCTGCACCGCGTTCAGCGCAGCGCCCTTGCGCAGGTTGTCCCCCACCGTCCAGAGATTGATCCCGCCCGGTTCGCCCAGTGTGGGGCGGATCCTCCCCACGAGAACATCGTCGATTCCGGCCGAGTCCAGAGGCGTGGGCACGCTGTCGACCCAGACCTGCAATCCGGGCGCCGCGCGGAGGACCCTCACCGCCTCCTCGACATCCATCGGCCGTTCGAAGCGGAAAATGGCGGCCACGCCATGACCGACCAGCACCGGTACCCGGACACAGGTCGGCTCCACCAGCAGGTCCGGGATGTCGAGGATCTTGCGCGACTCGTTGACCAGCTTCCACTCCTCGTCGGTGTAGCCCATCTCCGCCTCCGACCCGGCGTAGGGGAGGACGTTGAAGCCGATCGGCCGGACATATAGCTCGGGCCCTGGATCGGCCCAGCCACCGGTCATGAGGGCATCGAGATCGGGTCGCAACAGGTCGGTCTGCTCGATCAACTCGACCACACCCTGCTGGCCGGACCCGGATACGGACTGATAAGAAGTTGCGGTCATGCCCACCAGACCGGCAGCCCGGTGCAGCGGCCCGGCCGCCATCATCACGGTCATCGTCGTGCAGTTGGGGTTGGCGATGATCCCCTGGTGTGTATTCGTCGCAGCGTCGTTGACCCCGGCGACCACCAACGGCACCGCCTCGTCCATGCGGAACGCCGACGAGTTGTCGATGACGACCGCGCCGGCCGCTGCGAATCTCGGGGCGTGGGCGCGCGACCGGTCGCCACCTGCCGAGAAGAGGGCGATGTCGATTCC